>ENA-OORS01000329-OORS01000329.1-human-gut-metagenome-genome-assembly--contig:-NODE-329-length-8633-cov-2.507228_pt1 | contig 8633 bp, 7 predicted proteins | sample MGYA00241170_ERZ501198 | MGnify/ENA primary metagenome ERZ501198 (study PRJEB25962, sample SAMEA2042553) | human gut metagenome | biome: human gut; feature: human-associated habitat; material: faeces... | reverse complement strand
GGCTGCACGTGGGGCGGTGCGTATCGTACGCGAGGGTGGAGCGGACATCCTGATGAAAGGCATCATCAATACCGACAATTTGCTACGTGCCATTCTGGACAAGGAACATGGTTTGTTGCCTAAAGGAAAGATTCTGACCCATCTGGCCGTGATGCAGATACCTACTTACGATAAACTGCTCTTTTTCTCCGATGCTGCGGTCATTCCCCGCCCGACGCTGCAACAGCGCATTGAAATGATTTGGTATGCCATCCATACTTGCCGCCATTTCGGGATAGAGCAGCCACGTATCGCGCTGATTCATTGCACGGAGAAGGTAAGCGCTAAATTCCCCCATTCATTGGACTATGTGAATATTGTAGAACTGGCGGAAGCCGGAGAGTTCGGCAATGTCATCATCGACGGCCCATTGGACGTGAAGACTTCTTGTGAGAAGACGAGCGGTAACATCAAAGGCATTGTGTCACCGATTGACGGGGAGGCGGATGTGTTGATATTCCCAAACATCGAATCGGGCAATGCTTTTTATAAGGCTGTATCTCTGTTTTCTCATGCCGATATGGCCGGGTTGCTGCAAGGACCCTCATGTCCGGTGGTATTACCGTCGCGTAGCGATTCCGGTTTGTCCAAATATTACAGCATTGCCATGGCTTGCCTGACCAGCGGGGTGAAAGAGCCTTGATTGTAATTAGTAATTTGTAGTTCGTAATTTGTAAATCGTAATCAATGAAAATACTGGCAGTAAATCCCGGTTCCACCTCGACAAAAATTGCTGTCTATGAGGATGAAACTCCCCGTCTGGTACTCAACATCCGGCATTCGGTGGAGGAGCTTTCCCAATTTCCCCGCATCATCGACCAGTTCGAATTCCGCAAGCACTTGGTGCTGGAAGCGCTGGAGGCCAATGACATTCCCTTTAAGTTCGATGCCATCGTCGGCCGTGGGGGATTGTTGAAACCCATTCCTGGCGGTGTGTATGCCGTGAACGATGCCATGTTGGACGATATGCTCCACGCCATGCGTACCCACGCCTGCAACTTAGGTTGTCTGATAGCCCACGAACTTGCCGCCATGCTGCCCGGCTGCCCCTCTTTCATAGCCGATCCCGGCGTGGTGGACGAGCTGGACGATGTGGCACGCATCACCGGTTCGCCTCTGATGCCCAGCATCACCATCTGGCACGCCTTGAACCAAAAAGCAATTGCGCGGCGTTTCGCCAAAGAACAAGGGACGCAATACGAAGATTTGGATTTAATCATCTGCCATTTAGGAGGAGGTATTTCTGTCGCAGTCCATCACCATGGAAGAGCCATCGACGCCAACAATGCGTTGGACGGCGAAGGCCCTTTCTCACCGGAACGCGCCGGCACACTTCCTGCCGGTCAACTGATCGACCTTTGTTTTAGCGGTCAGCATACCAAAGACGAATTGAAGAAACGTATCTCCGGACGTGCCGGATTGACTGCTCATTTAGGTACGACCGATGTGCCTGCCATCATCCAATCGATAGAAGAAGGAGATAAAAAGGCGGAACTGATACTGGACGCCATGATTTATAATGTTGCAAAAGCGATAGGCGCCAGTGCTACTGTACTTTGCGGGAAAGTAGATGCTATCCTCCTGACAGGAGGAATCGCTTATTCGGACTATGTGGTTTCAAGGCTGAAAAAAAGAATCTCTTTCCTGGCTCCCATCTATGTTTATCCGGGAGAGAATGAAATGGAGTCGTTAGCTTTTAACGCCATAGGAGCATTGAAAGGAGAATTGCCGATACAAGTTTACAAGTAACATAAACTATTGATTTATCGATTCTATCGGTTTCACCTTATTTTACTCTATACTTTTACCTGCTATCTCCTTATTTCTCAGCATTTCAAGAATTAGGTAGGGATATTCAGTAAATGTTCCTCTTTCTAAAAAATCAAGAGAAAAGCTTTGCTTTACGTGAGCTTTTCTCTTGATTTTTTCGTTCAACTCTCCCAGTCTTCTATCTTTTTTGTAGAATATTGTTTACATATTCTTATTTTTTCCTTCCCACCCATGCATTATGTACATGTCTTTTTTAGGGGAAGTTAAAACCTCTCCTGTTTTTCCTGTTATTTTAGTTAGATTATGCTGCCTTTCTTTTTTTCTTTTCGACCTTTTCTATCATACATACCGCATTGGCTGTATGTATCCCAAAGAAAATCCAAAGTACTTCCGTTTTCCTGTTTCTAGCTTTTATCCTGGCCAGTGAGTAATGTTGTTTCTGCGTTCCAAAACTTCCTTCCAGGCGGGTAGCTCTTTCACGGCTGAGTTCCGACCGTAAGATTTTCCGAAGCGGCTCATCTTTGGCAGCTCTGCCCTTACGCTTAAAGGAAGTACTTATATGATATTTTGTACAAAATTTCCGGTTGGCATTATTGGCATAGATTGAATCCGCCGCAAGCGCCTTAACCCTAACCCCGGTCAGTTGTTGTTGCAGATGAATACAGTCTTTCAAACGTACTCCTTCGTTAAAAGCCTTAAAGGAGATATGTTCTATAAAGGAGATTCCGTCTATCTGTATATTGTTGACTTTGGCTCCGAATTCAACGGATTTGGTTTCCTTGCCTCTGATAATGGGGCGAAGGTAATGCCGGTCGATACTCACGATACGGTTGGACACTTTTTTGCCTGCAAATAAATTCTTCCCTTGCTCAAGGACTGTCTGTATGACCGAGAAACGTCTTTGGTAATCAGAGGATAGTGTAAGCCTGTTCCTGTAGGATGAATGAAGCAGCTCCAGCTGGTCAAGTAACTTTTCCAATAACTGAAGTAACCTTCGTGTAATCATACGAGTCTGTGATTTCTTGCGTTTACGCAGTTTGCTATAAGCAAGATAGGCACGGCGTACATCAAGATACTTGTTACGGGGACGTTGTATGTGCAAGGTCTGGCAATGTTTGCACAGATGACGATGAAGCCATACAATACCTTCCCATAAGAGTTTGGTATCAGTAGGGAAACGCAGATGACTTTCATAACAGGTGGCATCGGTCATACAGACATGAAGGTTCTCAAGATAAGGTGTCCAATGCTCGGCAAGAATGAGCTGGAGGGACTCAACGTCAAGGCGATCCGCTAGTTCCTGACGAATTGCACTAACGATTTTAGGATTGGTTAGTGGATGAAGCGGATCAATCTGAACACCACAAAATAACTGGTAATGAATATTACCGTTTAAATGCTCAATCAGTTGTGCATCGGAAAAGTTGGTATAGGACTTCAAGACCATCAAGGCTATTTTACCTTCGGGAGAAAAATAACTTTTACGCCCAAAAGGAGAGGACTTCAAATGCATTTGTCGGGCCAGTTCCGAGAAAGGGAACAGAGAATGGAGGCGACCTAATTCACTCGTTGCAAAACTTTGACGATATTTTTTAAGCATATCGAACTCGGTAAAACCTAAACAAGGTTCGATTTCTGAGATTTTTTGTATCTTTACCATGTGTTTTTATTTTTAATTACCCCCGTTTTGGCCGTCAAACCGTTTTTTGGGGGGAATGCTTAAAGATACAAAAAAGGCAACTAACTCGCAATGAATTAGTTGCCTTAAATTTTATTATTTTAGGAATATCCCTCCTTATACAAGTAACCTCTGTAATGGAAAAAAAAACTTGTAGTGGTTATGTTTTGGTTTTTGGTTATTCTTCCGGATGAGCGCTATTATTCAGCACCAGCATTGCTTCTATATATTCGCGTGTATTGCTTAATCTGGGTACTTTGTGTTGTCCTCCCAGTTTTCCTTTCTGTGCCAGCCAGTCATGGAACAATCCCTGACGGGCTACGATCACTTCCAATGGTTGCAAAGCGATATCTTTCCATCGTTTGGCTTCATAGTCAGAGTTAACCTCTTTCAGCGTAGCGTCAAGTATCGAAGCGAACTTTTCTACGGAATCCGGCATTTTGGCAAATTCTATTAGCCACTGGTGCCTGCATTTTGCGTTCTCATCCATAAACACCGGTGCTGCAGAGTATTCGCAAACTTGTGCTCCGGTCTCGGCGCAAGCTTTTGCCAATCCTTTTTCAGCATTATCGATAATCAGCTCTTCACCAAATGCATTGATGAAATGCTTCGTTCTTCCCGTGATGACAAACTTATAGGGATTCTTGCTGGTAAACTTCACAGTATCACCAATCATGTATCTCCACAGACCACAGGAAGTAGAAATAACCATTGCATAGTTCTTGTTGAGCTCGACTTCTTCAAGACAATAAGCCCGTGGATTTTCTTTTCCCACTTCCTCCAACGGAACAAATTCGTAGAAAATTCCATAGTCGATCATTAATAACATGGCAGGATCGGAAAGGTCGTTCTGGGTTCCGAAATATCCTTCCGAAGCATTGTAGGTCTCTACATAATGCATTTTAGGTGTTGTAATCACCTGTTTATATTGCTCACGATACGGTGTGAAAGCCACTCCGCCATGGAAGAAAACTTCCAGATTGGGCCATACTTCTTCCAGTGCCTGCTTTCCTGTCTTTTCAAGGATACGTTTGATAAGTACCAGCATCCACGACGGCACACCGGATAGGCTTGTCACATTTACCGGAATAGTGCTGTTGGCGATTGCTTCTATCTTGGTTTCCCATTCGCTCATCAATGCAATTTTCTTGCTTGGTACGCGAATGAAATTGATAAGCGGATTTACGTTTTGAATCAGAATAGCGGATAAATCTCCTACTAAACTATGATTGGAATTGAGGTTCGGGCTATGGCTCCCTCCTAGAATCAGTCCCTTGCCGGAGAAAAAATGGCTATCCGGATTGATGCGGAAATAAAGAGCTGCTGCGTCTTTTCCTCCTCTGTAATGAATATCTTCCAGCGCTTCCTTGCTGACAGGAAGGAATTTACTTTTATCATTAGTCGTTCCGGAGGATTTTGCAAACCAGCGTATCTCCGATGGCCAAAGCAGATTCTGTTCCCCAGCTCGCAAACGTTCTACATAAGGCTTAATTTCTTCGTATGTCTGGATAGGAACACGTTTACGGAAATCTTCATAGTTACGGATAGAGGAATAATCGTACTTTCTTCCCCATTCTGTTTGAGCGGCCTGGCGTGTTAAGCGGCTTAACACACGATGCTGTATCTCACTAGCCTGACTAGCATATAGGTCTATCTGTTTTAAACGGGAATCGAAAGTCTTACTAATAATTTTTGTAATATTCATTTCTGCTTTAACATAATAATGTTTAGTCGTGCAAAAGTAACTTATTTATCTTTTTTTTCTATCTTTACGACGGAAATAATCGTTAAAAATTGACGACTTCCATATAAATCCCGAGTTTTAGACTAAAAAATGCGACAATGAGAATTGGAATCTTAACATCCGGCGGGGACTGTCCCGGTATTAATGCCACGATTCGTGGCGTGTGCAAAACTGCCATCAATTATTACGGGATGGAAGTAGTAGGTATTCACAGCGGTTTTCAGGGCTTGCTGACTAAAGATGTCGAATCTATTACAGACAAGTCGCTCTCCGGTTTGCTCAATCTGGGTGGAACGATGTTAGGAACCTCTCGTGAGAAGCCTTTCAAAAAAGGAGGCGTTGTCTCTGATGTTGACAAACCGTCTTTAATCCTTCAGAATATCCGGGAAATGGAACTCGACTGTGTCGTTTGTATCGGCGGAAATGGAACACAGAAGACAGCGGCGAAGTTTGCTGCGATGGGAGTGAATATCGTATCTGTACCTAAAACCATTGATAATGATATTTGGGGCACAGATATTTCTTTCGGTTTCGACTCGGCAGTAAGTATTGCTACCGATGCCATCGACCGTTTACATTCCACCGCAAGTTCTCACAAAAGGGTGATGGTGATTGAAGTGATGGGGCACAAGGCGGGTTGGATTGCCTTGTATTCCGGTATGGCAGGAGGAGGGGATGTGATTCTTCTCCCTGAAATTGCTTATGACATTAAAAATATTGGTAATACGATTCTGGAAAGACTGAAAAAGGGCAAGCCTTATTCTATTGTAGTGGTAGCAGAAGGTATTAGGACAGACGGGCGCAAACGGGCTGCTGAATATATTGCGCAGGAGATTGAATATGAAACTGGTATAGAAACTCGCGAAACAGTTCTGGGGTATATTCAGCGTGGTGGTTCGCCTACTCCTTTCGACCGCAATCTTTCTACCCGTATGGGCGGCCACGCGACAGAATTGATCGCCAAGGGTGAATTCGGGCGTATGGTAGCTTTAAAAGGAGACGATATTGCATCTATCCCTCTTGAAGAAGTTGCAGGAAAACTGAAATTAGTTACTGAAGATCACGATTTGGTGATTCAGGGGCGTCGCATGGGGATTTGCTTTGGCTAGTCTCCTCGGCTTCCATAGTAGGTTGTACCGTAGAAATTTCATTATCGGAGGTGTTTTCTTCTAAAACATTCTCCAGTTTTGTCTCGGGAATTACATTCAGTTCGGCTTCAAGTTCATTCTCAAATTCAGTTGACAATTCAGTTTCAGAGTTAGTTGCAAGTTCAAACTCCGGTTCTGTTGTAGTTGCTGAATGTTGTGCTTTGATCTCTTCGACAGTTGACATAAATACGGGTTCCTTTACTTTCTTTATAGCCATTTGGGCAGCATTCTGTTGAGACTCTTTCTTGGAATATCCCGTACCTGTTCCTGCCGGAAGTCCTTCAATGCGTACTTCGGTTTGGAAGACAGGGTTGCTGTCGTGATCGAGAAATTGCTCGATTAACTCAAAGGAAACCTCCATCTTATTTTTTTGGCTCCACTCAATAAGTTTGGATTTGAAGTTAACCTCTTTTCGGGATATTTTATCCAGGTCGATATAACGGTTGATGATCCGTTGCTCCATAAACTGTTTGCAGCGTTCATACCCCTGATCCAGATAAATAGCTCCGATAAATGCCTCAAAAGCATTTCCGTACATATAACTGTTGTGAGAAGAAGAGCGGGTGGAATACTTTATGAGTTTATCCAAGCCGATTTCAACGGCCAACTTATTCAAAGTCTCCCGTTGTACGATCTTAGAACGTGTGTTGGTCAGGAAACCTTCCCGTTTCCCTTCAAAACGTTTATAGACAATATCTCCTACGATGGCGTCGAGGATGGCGTCACCTAAAAACTCCAGCCGTTCATTGTTGAGGGGACGTCCCTTGTCGGAGCGGACAGAAGTCGATTTGTGCAGGAGAGCCTGCTCATAAAGTTGGATATTGCGCGGGTAGAACCCGAGTATCCGGTAAAAACAAAGATAAGACTCTCTATCCTTGCGGAACAAGAGCCTTATCTTATCTATTTCGTTACGTAACACGATATTACTCTGCGTATTTCTTGAAGATAACGCACGCATTGTGACCACCAAATCCAAATGTATTGGACAAGGCAACATTAACTTCGCGTTTCTGTGCTTTATTGAACGTGAAATTAAGGTTATAGTCGATATTCTCGTCGTTGTCACCTTCTTCGTGGTTGATAGTCGGAGGAACAATGCCGTTCTTGATGGCAAGGATGCTTGCGATAGATTCTACCGCACCGGCAGCTCCCAGCAAGTGACCTGTCATTGATTTTGTTGAGCTGATATTTGCATCATAAGCCTTTTCACCGAGAGCCGTCTTGATAGCCGAATACTTCCTTGATTGCTTTTGCTTCTGAAATATCACCAACCGGAGTAGATGTACCGTGTACATTGATATAATCTACTTCTTTCGGATCCATTTCCGCATCTTCCAGTGCATTTTTCATCACCAATTTCGCTCCCAGACCTTCCGGATGAGAAGCTGTCAGGTGATGTGCATCTGCAGACATACCTACACCGGCAACTTCTGCATAGATTTTTGCACCGCGAGCTTTAGCGTGTTCCAGTTCTTCCAGGATCAGGCAACCGCCACCTTCGCCCATAACGAAACCATCACGGCTTGCGCTAAACGGACGTGAAGCTTTAGAAGCTTCGTCGTTGCGTGTTGACAGTGCGTGCATAGCGTTGAAACCGCCCACACCTGCCGGGAAGATAGCTGCTTCCGAACCACCGGATACAATTACGTTTGCTTTACCCAGACGAATCAGGTTGAAAGCATCTGCAATAGCGTTGGTTGAAGTAGCACATGCTGAACAAGTCGCGTAGTTAGGACCATGGAAACCATACATGATAGAAATCTGTCCGGCTGCAATATCCGAAATCATCTTTGGAATGAAGAACGGATTAAACTTCGGACCCATTTCCTGACGAGTGTAGTAATTGCCTACCTCTTCTTCAAATGTATGTATACCACCAATACCGGCGCCGAAAATAACACCGATTTTGTTCAAGTCTTCTTTCTCGACATCAAGACCGGAATCACTCACCGCTTCTTTGGCAACAGCGATGGCATATTGAGTATACAGGTCCATCTTTCTTGCTTCTTTACGGTCTATGTATTTCGTTGCATCGAAGTTTTTCACTTCGCATGCGAATTGGGTCTTGAATAACGACGCATCAAAATGAGTAATAGGCCCTGCTCCACTAACCCCGTTCACAAGGTTTTCCCAAAATTCGGGAACGCTGTTGCCAACGGGAGTAATGGCGCCAAGGCCTGTTACTACCACTCTTTTTAATTCCATATTGATGAAATCGAATTACTTAGCGTGTTCTTCGATGTAAGATACAGCA
>ENA-OORS01000325-OORS01000325.1-human-gut-metagenome-genome-assembly--contig:-NODE-325-length-8742-cov-1.756648_pt1 | contig 8742 bp, 7 predicted proteins | sample MGYA00241170_ERZ501198 | MGnify/ENA primary metagenome ERZ501198 (study PRJEB25962, sample SAMEA2042553) | human gut metagenome | biome: human gut; feature: human-associated habitat; material: faeces... | reverse complement strand
TAACGGTCTGACTCCGATTTTCTGTATCGGTGAGGTACTGGAAGAACGCGAAGCAAACAAGCAGAATGAAGTGGTAGCCGCTCAGCTGGCTTCTGTATTCTCTTTGTCTGCCGAAGATTTCTCTAAGATTATTTTGGCTTACGAGCCGGTTTGGGCTATCGGTACCGGTAAGACTGCTACTGCAGAACAAGCACAGGAAATCCACGCTTTCATCCGTTCCTTGATTGCTGAAAAGTATGGTAAGGAAATTGCTGACAACTGCTCTATCCTTTATGGTGGCAGCTGTAAGCCTTCTAATGCAAAGGAACTGTTTGCCAACCCGGATGTTGACGGCGGTCTGATTGGTGGTGCTGCTTTGAAGGTTTCTGACTTCAAGGGTATCATCGATGCCTTTAATTAAATAGTTGAAAGCTGAAAGTTGAAAATGGATTGCATGTCGTATCTGCATAACTGTTTTCCATTTTCAGCTTTCCATTTTCCGTTATATAAAGATATTGACTCATGAAAAAGCTTGGTTTACTTTTAGTTGCATGTTTCGCTTTTGCAACGATTTCTGTAGCGCAGAATAATATTGTGAAAAGCCTGGAACGTAATGTGCCGGGACAAGGCAAGGTGACTATCCATCAAGATGCACGCATTGCGGCATTGATAGGTTCGGAGTATGTTCCTGCCGGTTCGGATGAGCAGAAAGTGATTAAAAGTTCGGGTTACCGCATACAAGTTTATGCAGGGAATAATACCCGTCAGGCCAAGAACGAAGCTTATGCGGTAGCTACCCGCATCAAGGAACATTTTCCCGAACTTACAGTTTATACCTCTTTCAATCCCCCCCGTTGGCTGTGCCGTGCAGGAGATTTCCGCAGTATCGAAGAAGCGGATGCCATGATGCGTCAGTTGCGGGCTACTGGTGTATTCAAGGAAGTTTCTATCGTGAAAGAGCAGATAAACATCCCCTTATAAAGAATTATCATGTTAGGAAAAGAAGAAATTGTATCTCCTTCATTAGATGAATTGAAGGAACATTATCACCGCATCCTTACTCTGTTGGGTGAAGATGCCGGACGTGAAGGTTTGCAGAAGACACCTGAACGGGTGGCGAAGGCCATGTTGTCGTTGACGAAAGGGTATCATATGGACCCGCACGAGGTACTCCGTTCAGCCAAGTTTCAAGAAGAATACAGTCAGATGGTGATTGTGAAAGACATTGATTTCTTCTCGCTTTGCGAACATCACATGCTTCCCTTCTACGGAAAGGCACATGTGGCATATATTCCTAACGGCTACATTACCGGACTGAGCAAGATAGCCCGCGTAGTGGATATTTTCTCTCACCGCCTGCAAGTGCAGGAACGTATGACTCTCCAAATAAAAGAGTGTATTCAGGAGACGCTGAATCCGCTGGGGGTTATGGTTGTTGTGGAAGCCAAACACATGTGCATGCAGATGCGCGGAGTAGAGAAACAGAACTCCATTACCACTACATCCGATTTTACCGGAGCATTCAACCAAGCGAAGACCCGCGAGGAATTTATGAATTTAATCAGGCATAATTCTTGACGGAGAACTCCCCGAATTGAATTTAAAAATTCAGGATGACTCTGTCTCCCAGCCGCTTTGCCATGATGCTTTTTACTTTGTTCAATTCGTTGTAGCGCTCCATGATGCTGTTACACTGGGTTTCATCATTGGCTATGGCAGGGTTCTGTAACGCAAATAGGGTATGCTTCAATTCTTCGCAGACGATGGCATATTTGAAGTTTATCATTAACCGTGGAATTAGCTCATAGAGGCGTTCTTCGTCCGTCACCATTTGTTCTATCTGTGATTTCCTTAACTGATAGCGGTTGCTGATAAGCTCCACACTCAGCTTGCTGATGACGGGGTCGGGATGCGCCACAAAATACCGTTCGGCGGTAAAACCCTCATTGTGGATACGTTCGGCAGCCTCTGTCAGGATTTGCCGGTGAAGCGGATTGTGGAAGGCAAGTTCGTCTTCTTTTAAATCATTGACTATATATTCAGTTACAGTGATAGGGGTTTCCTGCCCCTCTTCATTGGTGACATTGCACATCACCCGCTCACCATAGAGCACTACCATCTTCAGAATAAGTCGTTCGTATTTATAGAACTCCTGGCCCTCCTTGCCCTCCTGCGGGATGAAGGATACATATTCTTCCTCGGGTGGAAAAGGTGGAGGTGTTTCGGAAGGGAGACCGGCAGGCAGTGATTGGGACGGATAGCCAGCTTGTTGTGCGTCGGGGTTGGTAGCTGCAGTATGACTGCCATTGACCCCCGCTTCTGCATTGGCTCTTGCGGCATTGGCCGACCGACGCTCACGTTCTGCTCGCTCAGCTTGTTGCTCGGCTTGCTTTTCTCGACGCTTGGCAACCTCAGAAACCAGCAGTTTGTCTTCTACGTGCAATAATTGGGCGCACTCCTTGATATAGACATCACGCACAATGGCTTCGGGAATGATGGAAATGCTTTGCACAAGGTTTCCTATAAGCTCGGCACGCTTGATGGGGTCTTTTCCAGCATCTTCCAGCAACAGATTGGTTTTGAAGCGGATAAAGTCCGTTTCATTCTCTTGTATGAAGGCTTGGAATTCCGTTGCATTGTGCTTGCGGGCAAAGGAGTCCGGGTCGTCACCGTCGGGCAGGAGGCAGACTTTGATATTCATGCCCTCTTCCAGTAACATGTCGATGCCTCGGATAGAAGCCTTTATACCGGCAGCATCACCGTCGTAGAGCACTGTCATATTGTTGGTGAAACGATGAATCATCCGGATTTGTCCGGGTGTCAATGCCGTGCCCGAAGAGGCAACCACATTCTCTATGCCCGATTGGTGCATGGAAATGACATCCGTATAACCTTCGACCAGAAAGCAACGGTCTTGTTTCACAATGGCTTGTTTGGCAAAATATATGCCATACAGTTCATTGCTTTTATGATAAATTTCCGATTCAGGCGAGTTGACGTACTTCACCTTGACGCCTTTGGTGGCGCCGGCAAGCACACGTCCCCCGAAAGCCACCACCTTGCCGGAGAGAGTGTGTACCGGAAAGATGACCCGCCCCCAGAAGCGGTCGCGCAGTCGGTGGTCGTCCGTCTCGTAGCAGAGGCCGGTCTTGACAAGATAATCCTTTTTATAGCCTTTTTTCAAAGCTTCCTGGGCAAGGGCATCGTGGCTCTCGGTACAATAGCCCAACTGGAACTTCTCGATGATGTCATCCCGGAAGCCGCGGCTGCGGAAATAGGCCATGCCGATACTCCGTCCGTCTACGTGGTTCTTTAGGATATTCTGGAAGTAGTCACGGGCAAAGTTGTTCACAATGAAGAGGCTTTCCCGTTCGCTCTGTGCTATCTTCTCCTCGCTGGATAGTTCGCGTTCTTTGATTTCAATGCCGTATTTTTTTGCGAGATATTTCAGCGCCTCAGGATAAGACATCTGTTCGTGCTCCATGATGAAATGCACTGCATTTCCTCCTTTTCCGCAGGCAAAACACTTGCAGAGCCCTTTGGCGGGGGATACATAGAAGGAAGGGGTTTTGTCATCGTGGAAAGGGCACAGACCTACATAGTTCACACCGCGTTTGCGCAGGGTGACAAAGTCTGATACGACATCGTATATCTGTGCGGCATCAAGTATGCGGTCTATGGTGGGTTGGTCTATCATTGTCTCTTTTCTAACTTGTGCAAAAGTACATGATATTTCTTGGATAATCAAAAAATATCATATAGGAAAGAGCAGACCGGAACCCTACATCATCATAAAATTCCCGTGGATTGTATAGTCGAGTTTTTCTTTCAATCTTTGTATGTCAACCGGCTTGGACATATATCCGTTAAAGCCATTCTGCATAATCTTTTCTTTGTCCGAAGCAAAGGAGTATGCCGTTACTGCAATGATAGGTACCGTTTTGGATACTTTACGTATTTCGCGAGTAGCTTCATATCCATCCATTTTAGGCATATTGATGTCCATGATGACCACATGCGGATGAAACTTCTGATGGAGTTCCACGGCTTCCTCCCCATCCCAAGCATGAACCAACTCATAATCTTTCTGTAGGATAGACTTGAACAGCATATAGTTGCTTTCGTTGTCCTCTGCTATCAGGATTATAGGCTTTTCCTTGCTTCTCTCGTTCAGAAGAGGCATTAAAGTTAGATTATTTTCCTTTTGAGCCTCTTTCGGTTTATAAGGTATTGTAAACCAGAAAGTACTTCCTTTACCTTCTCCTTCGGATTCTACTCCGATGCGTCCTTTCATTTTTGTGACAATGTTTTTGCATATTGAGAGCCCTAATCCCGTTCCTTGTATAAAGGTGTTTACTTTGGTAAACCGTTCAAATATTTTCTTCTGATTCTCTAGTGAGATGCCTATGCCCGTATCTTTTACGTAGAAATAGAGTTCTTCTCCACGGATTTTGTATCCAAACATAATCTCACCTTTCTCTGTAAATTTTGCAGCGTTGACCAGCAGGTTGATGAGGACTTGAGAGAGACGGTTATGTTCTGTCTGTACATAACAAACTGGTACTTCAGGAACGAATTGTAGGGCAACACCTGTTTGCAGTCTGCCTCGTACAGTGTTTTCCACATCTTTTGCCAACTGATTTAAGTCGACATTCTGATAATTGAATTCCAGTGTATTTGCTTCTATTTTTGAAAGATCCAGGATGTCACTTACCAGTTGCAATAGCAACTGGTTGTTGGTTTCTATGATACTGATGAACTCTTTGCGTTCGGTTTCGTTTTCGGTTGCAGTCAGCAGGCTGGAGAATCCTACGATGGCATTCAAGGGGGTACGTATCTCGTGGCTCATATTAGCAAGAAATACGCTCTTCAACTCATCGCTACGTTGCGCTTTCTGCAAAGCCTCGTTCAATTTATTCTCCGTATCCTTGTATTTCTGCGTACTCATGCAAATACCGATGATACGGAACGGCAAATCCGTCAATTGTCCCACATAGGTAGATTGCGCCTCAAACCACTCCCACTTGCCGTCTCCCCTCCGTAGACGGTATTCCACTGGGCGTTCGTACAAATTACCACGCAACTGTAAAGCCAAAGCATCAAACACTCCCTTCCGGTCGTCCGGATGAATCAGAAATGCGAATTCCTCAGGCGTCAGCGTATAGTCACGCGTAGGAATCCCCAAATATTCAAAATAACGCGGTTCTATAATCATCAGATTATGTTCCATGTCGAAAGACCATTGAAATATCTGGGTGCGGCTCAGCGCAATATTCAGCAAATGCTTCTGTGTCCGTTCTTCCAACACATTCCTAAAATAGAGTACAATCCTCACCAATTGTCCATCTTCATGAATTCCCACCATAGCACCTTGTATCAGAAAACTGATACCACTCTTTAATTCACGTATAAAGCAATTGGTATCCAAGGGAATAATCCGTACATCCCTCTCCCGAAGTTGCAGCAAAAGGGCTTCCAACACATTCTTTTTATCACATACCACTTCCAATAAGTCAGTGATATGCCGCCCTATCACATGCTCATTCAATTGGAGTTCATTCATCACCTGCTGATTCAGACGCCAGATACAATCTTCCAAATCAATCATAATAATGCTGACGGGCCATGAGTTGAACAACTGCTCGGAGATGGCATTTATTATACGTACTTCTTGAGGAACATTCGGATTCATCAGAATTGGTTTATCATACAAGAAGCAAAGTTCGGGTTAAAATGCTTATACCACAAACAAACCCTTATAAATCAATATTCCATTTTAATATGTATATATTCTATTATTCACAACTTTACCTTATTTAACAGAGATAAGTTGAGCGTAATATTGATTTTAACTGTTACCTCTGTCATTTATACATTATTATCCCCCATTTTTGCGTCTTAAAATCTCCAACATGAATATATCCGAATTCAATATAAATGACGAGTTCATTGCCTGCAATCATATCACAACCAATGAACTGAATCCGCTAGTGGAAAAGCCATACCACACCAAGGCCAGTATCTTCGCTCTATGCACCAAAGGAGTTCTGAAAACTATCATAAACCATACTCAATTCAGGGTTGAAGCTAACGCCCTCCTAGTTATTCCTCCCGAGACCTTCGTACAATTGCTACACACGTCAGACGATGCTGAAATATATGTCGTCATATTTTCCCAACAACTTATCCAGAGTTCAGGGGCCGGCAAGGTCATGATGGATAAGTTTCACATTATAGGCAAACACTATATTTTTCCTCTATCGAAAACGGACTTCCAGCTTTATGCCGAGTTCATGACCTATTTGTCACACCTCTACCAAAGAACAGAAAGCCCCTCAAGTCTAGTTTCATTGCAAACTCTACTGGCATACCTGTTACAAGGTATATCCGAACTCTGTCCGGAACGCCCTAGAATAAAAGAGACTCCGGGCAGCAGGCATTTCAACCAATACCGCATTTTTATCCGATTGGTACACACAGACTATATCCGGGAGCATCAAGTGTCCTATTATGCATTGAAAATGAATATGAGACCGGCAGCTCTTTGCCGCCTTGTCAAAAAGGAATCAGGATATACAGCCATGGAAATCATCAACAATACTATCATCATGGATGCCAAAGCACAGCTTTGTACCGCCAACACTCCGATAAAGGATATAGCCGTGAGTCTAGGTTTTAATAATGCGGCCTTCTTCAACAAATTCTTTAAACGTCATACGGGAATACCTCCTCAGAAGTTCCGTACATCCTCAAAACAATAAAATCTACTCAAAACCCAAAATGCGGATATTCTGTCCTGAGAATACCCGCATTCCTCAATAAGAGAAGTCCGTCATCAGCCTACCTTCTTGGCAATAAAGAACACATAACCGTAAAATTCCTTATACTTGCCGTACAGTTCATCCTCAATCATTTGGAGTGAGCTGAACTCTTCGGCAATTTTATTACCGGCATATTTCTTACGGAAAATCTCCTGGGCCGCAACCTTTGAAGCAAAGTAATGCTCTGTCCAGCAATTCTCCGGCAGAATGAATGTAGCAACGGGGAGATAACCCGCCTTGTACAACTTGGCTACCTGATTGGGAAGTGTATCCATTTCAGAATAGGCGTCCATCCAGAAGTCATTGATTTCCGCAGGACGTTCGTCCGTAAACCATGAACTCTCGGATACGGCAATATACCCTCCCGGTTTCAGATATTTACGCCACTCCTTCAAGCCACGTTCAAAGCCGATGTTATAGATAGCACCTTCACACCAAATCATATCCAGCTCTTCCTCACCGAAAGGGAGGGCATCCATTGAACCGACAATTCCTTTTACTCTGTCCTGCAAGCCCAACTGCCTTGCATTACGGTTGAAGATGTCAATAAAGCCGGGGAAAAGGTCAATTCCGGTAATCTGTCCCGGAACATGGCCAGCCAATACCATTGTCTGACCACCTGTTCCACAACCGATATCGGCAATAAGGGATTCATCGGTAAGACCGTCTACAAAGCTCAATGCCTTCAACGTCACTTCAGGACTGCCAGGGCCTTGCCGTTCCATATTGGAGAAAAAGTCACAGATTAAATTAAATTCGAAATCGTGGATAGTTTTATTTTCGTTACTCATTTTCTTACTATATTTTGCATATACGGAAAGTATCACAACACCTTCAGCATAATATGCAGATTAAACTTGAATTATAACAATAGAAAAACACTCTCGAAAGAAGTTATCCGAAAGTAAACGAAAGGGACAATCTGTGCATGGAACACAGATTGTTTACAAAACCAAATCCGATTTAAATGTCTTTGTCATACTGCAAAGATAAGCAATATTTTATTTAATCAAAGATTTTACGGTTAATAAAGATTTTCCCTTGCACCGGGCGCATGCTGAAGAACCGCACCTACCACCTGGCAAGTATCCAGTTCCTTACAGTCGCCACAAGTATTGAAACCTTTTTCGTACACACATTTGCGGATAGCACAATAATCGCTGCAATAGGCAAACTTCACCCCGTCTGCACGGCACCCCATACAATGGATGGTTTCCGGCGTAATTTCCGGCGTATTGTTCAGCACACTCCACTCTTTGGCGGTTTTCTCTCTCAGCTCATCGTCATTATTGACAGTGGCTATACGGGCGGCGCAATTTTCGCAATCCAACCCGCAACATGCAATTAATTGTTTCATCACTTGGTTATAACCATTTATGTGTTTCTCATAGCAAGCATTTGTCTACCTCCTCTTTATCTGAATTTAAGAGGAGGCAGACAGCCATGCTACAAATATACGGTTATTATTGTGTGAATGCCAAATTAATTTTCCATCACTTTGCTTCCACACTTCCACCCACCTCCTGCATCCCCCTGTCCATCGGCATTTGCCCTGCGGTGGAAGCAACCTGAAAAGGTGGAAGCAAAATTTGCTTCCACCTGCCTGAAACGCCTGAGTTTTGCAGTAAGCTGCTATCCCCTACCATAATACTGCATGCAGATTACATGAATCGGCAGGTTCGGTTTTCCTGCATTTTCGGGCTTGTCCTTACTGTGAAGTCAACAGATATGGAGTTGGACTGTAGGGGCATAGTAGGAGTTATCGGGAGTCAAAGGCCGACTATGAATAATGCACTCTAATGTCTTTTACACCGTTGTATAATACGTTTGCGCCTTGTGCGCAATAGGCGCGGGCTACGTACTTCATCTGTAAAAGCCCTGGAGTTAGTGACGCCTAACGGCCATGAACAACCCTGCTTACGGTCGTCAAGCGATCGCTTTA
>ENA-OORS01000316-OORS01000316.1-human-gut-metagenome-genome-assembly--contig:-NODE-316-length-8937-cov-1.482887_pt1 | contig 8937 bp, 6 predicted proteins | sample MGYA00241170_ERZ501198 | MGnify/ENA primary metagenome ERZ501198 (study PRJEB25962, sample SAMEA2042553) | human gut metagenome | biome: human gut; feature: human-associated habitat; material: faeces... | reverse complement strand
CGCAGGACACAAATACGCCGAGGAAGTACCGGGACAGGGCAAGGTGCAGGGTATCAATCAGCCCCGCAGCGGCGGCTATTATGACGACGCCCTTATGCCGACCACAAGGAACAAGCGGGACGTTTGGCTTATCAATACCGTACCGTATAAGGGCGGGCATTTTGCCGCTTATCCCCCGAAACTCGCGGAAACGTGCATACTGGCGGGCTGTCCGGCAGGCGGCGTTGTCCTTGACCCGTTTTTTGGAAGCGGCACCACCGGACTTGCAGCGAAAAGCCTTGACCGCCGCTATATCGGCATTGAACTGAACGCCGAGTATTGCGCCCTTGCAGGGGCGCGGATTGGAGGTGGTAACACTTGAAAGACCCATTAAAGCCCCGTGATAAAATCACGCAGAAAATGACCCGCGACGGGCTTATCGAGGTAAACGAAACACAGCAGACCGCCGAGCGTATCAGCAGCCGGGAAGCAGACAGCGACTTTTCACAGCCGGACAGTGCCGCAGCGGAACGCGTCATAGAACATCTTGACGCAGCACATACCCGAAAAGCAAACAAAAAGGAAGTCAAAAAAGAGCAGGAAGCTACTGCTTTGCGTACTTCCACTTCCCGCTTACAGTTTACCGAGGAAGAACGGGCAACGCCGGAACTGGAACCTTACATCAAAAAATCGGAAAAAGCCGCTGACCGACTGGACGCAGCAAAGGCAGCTATCCCCAAAGAAAAGAAACTTACGAAAGAGCGCACCTTTGACGAAGCCACCGGGAAAGGCAAGACCCGCCTGCACTTTGAGGAAAAGGACAAGCCGCCCGGATTTAAGGACAAACACAGCCCCTTATCCCGCCCCGCACAGGAAGCCGGGATTTTGGTACACAACAAAATCCATTCTGTCGAAAAGGATAATTCCGGCGTGGAGGGCGCACATAAGAGCGAGGAAGCCGCCGAGCGCGGCGCAAAGTACGGGGTAAGGAAAATCAAGCAGGGCTACCGCAGCCACAAGCTGAAGCCGTACCGCAAAGCAGCCCAGGCCGAGCAGAAGCTGGAAAAGGCAAATGTAAATGCCCTGTACCAGAAGTCCCTACGGGAAAATCCTCAGTTTACCAGCAACCCTCTCTCCCGCTGGCAGCAAAAACAGAGTATCAAAAAGCAGTATGCCGTCGCCAAGCGCACCGGTCAGACTGCCGGAAATACCGCCCAGGCTGCGTCCAAAACCGGAAAAGCCGCAAGGACGGTAAAAGAAAAGGCACAGCAGGCAGGGGCATTCGTCATGCGCCACAAGAAGGGCTTCCTGATGGCAGGGGTTTTTTTCCTCATCGCCTGTATGCTGATGAATACCATGTCCTCCTGCTCTATGATGGCACAGAGTATTGGTTCTGTAATTTCCGGCACTACCTATCCATCGGATGACCCGGAAATGCTGGCGGTGGAGGCAGATTATGCAGACAGAGAAGCTCGGTTGCAGGAGAAAATCGACAACATCGAAAGCAGCCACCCAGGGTATGACGAGTATCGCTATGACCTTGGCATGATCGGCCATGACCCTCATGAGCTGGCGGCATTTCTCTCTGCTGTCTTGCAGGGCTATACCCGGCAAAGCGCCCAGGCAGAGCTGGCGCGTGTGTTTGCAGCACAGTATCAGCTGACGCTTACCGAGGAAGTGGAGATTCGCTACCGCACGGAGACCTCCACCGACCCGGAGACCGGCGAGACCACCTCAGAAGAAGTCCCCTATGAGTATTACATTTTGAATGTGAAACTCACCAGCAAGCCCATTTCCGCTGTGGCGTCGGAGCTATTGACCCCGGAGCAGATGGAAATGTATCAGGTCTATCGACAGACCATGGGCAATAAGCCGCTGTTGTTTGGCGGTGGTTCCCCTGACATGAGCAATTCCGAGGACTTGACCGGTGTACAGTTTGTAAATGGAACCCGTCCCGGAAATCCGCAGTTGGTGGAGCTGGCCAAGCGTCAGGTCGGCAATGTGGGCGGCTATCCTTATTGGAGCTGGTATGGCTTTGACAGCCGCGTGGAATGGTGTGCCTGCTTTGTATCATGGTGCTATGGTCAATCCGGTCGAACGGAACCACGCTTTGCTGGTTGTCAGTCTCAGGGTGTTCCGTGGTTCCAGTCTCATGGACAGTGGGGCGCACGAGGATATGAAAACATCGCCCCCGGTGATGCCATTTTCTTCGATTGGGATCTGGATGGTTCCGCAGACCATGTGGGAATTGTTGTCGGCACCGATGGCAGCCGTGTTTATACCGTGGAGGGAAATTCCGGCGATGCCTGCAAGATCAAAAGTTATGACCTGAATTATCAGAGTATCAAGGGCTACGGCCTGATGAACTGGTAACAGAGATTTTTTAGAAGGAGTGATAGACGATGGCAAAGAACAAAATTGAACGCATTGACCAGGAGATTACTAAGGTCCGCGAGAAGATCGCAGAGTATCAGGAAAAGCTCAAGGCGCTGGAGGCACAGAAAACCGAGGCTGAAAATCTGGAGATCGTCCAGATGGTGCGCGCACTGCGTATGACCCCGGCTCAGCTGAGCGCCATGCTGTCCGGAGGCACAGTTCCCGGCAGTTTGGCTGATGACAACAACGAACAGGAGGAAAACAGCTATGAGGAATAAACGATTGCTCCGAACACTTTCCGCCCTTTGCCTGACGCTGGTTCTGGCATCGGGCTTTACCGTTCCCGCTTTTGCCCAGGGCGCAGCGCCGCCCCCGGCAGAGGATACCACTAATGACAGCAATGTGGTGGTGGAAGAACCCGAAAAAGCACCTCCGCTGACCCCGGATGGCAATGCTGCTCTGGTGGATGATTTTGGTGGCAACAAGCAGCTCATTACCGTTACCACCAAGGCAGGCAACTATTTTTATATCCTGATCGACAGGGCCAACGAGGATAAAAAGACTGCTGTTCACTTTCTGAACCAGGTGGATGAAGCGGACCTGATGGCGCTGATGGAAGATGGAAATGCCAAAGAGGAGCCGCCTGCGGTGTGCAGCTGCACGAAGAAATGTGAAGCAGGGGCAGTCAATACGGCCTGTCCGGTCTGTGTAACTGATAAGAGTAAATGTACGGGAAAAGCACCGGAACCTCCGGCAGAAACATCGGAGCCGGAAAAAGAGAAGCCTGCCGGACTGAACCCGGCTGCGCTGATCCTTCTGCTGGCTCTGCTGGGCGGCGGTGGCGTATTTGCCTACTTGAAGCTCGTTAAGAACAAGCCTAAGACCAAGGGCAATGACAGTCTGGACGATTATGATTATGGCGAGGAAGATTCCGAGGAATGGGAAACCGAAGATGAGGAAGTCCTTGAGGATGGTTTTGAGGGTTCTGACCCTAATGAGGAACGCGATAGAGCAGATTGAACCATTTGAGCGTAGCGTATTTCAAATCATTGCGGGATAAGGGACAGAGGACAGGGAGAAATTCCTGTCCTCTGCTGCTCTACTCACTCTCTTACTGTAAATCCACACCCAAAATCAGCACATGGTCAAAGAAAGGAGGACCTCACAATGAACACATGGAACTGGTTATTACACTTTCTGATTATTTTTGATCTGGTCGCCTTCGGAATTTACTTTGGAGGAGACATTCTTTTCACTGCTATCAGCAAAGTTCAAAAAAAGTCAAAGAAGGACGATGACTTGGATCTTTATGATTTTGAAATTGAGACCGCACCCCAAAAGCGCTCTTTATGTGTGGACTCAATCCGAATGCTTTATTCTGGTGAGATAGATGAATTTGTGGAAAAGGAACTGTTGCCTGATGCAGCGGAGACCATGAACGCTTTATCTGAAGCTGAAAAAACAGCAGTTAGCCTGTTACTAAAAGCTTATATCGGTTTTTTGAGCGAAGAAGCAACGGTAGATGAACAAAGTTTTCCCATGGTTAAGGAACTGTTGTCTTATACACAGGGCAGCAAAGAAGATGGTGAAAAAGATGCCATAGATTGTCTGATGGAAGATACGGTCAGCAGAACCCACAGACATCGAGAATATTACAACAATTATCAACGCTATCAACTGATGCAGGTGGATAAAGAGCGTGTGATTATGGCCTGCAATATCATAATCAATGATTTGATTGGCAGGTTGTACCGATATGATTATCGCTTTGGCTATGACATTACACTTGCCTCAGAACACAGCATTGCAAAAAAACTGTCTGATAATTGGCAGAATGAATGGGAGGCTGAAGATGATGAGATATAAACTGGTAATCGCTGAAAAACCATCGGTTGCACAAAGTCTGGCTGCGGTAATCGGTGCAACTGCTCGTAAGGATGGGTATCTGGAGGGCAACGGCTGGCGTGTCAGCTGGTGCGTGGGCCACCTGGCCGGTCTTGCGGATGCAGACAGTTATGATCCCAAGTATGCCAAGTGGCGATATGATGACCTGCCTATCCTGCCGGAGCATTGGCAGATGGTGGTGGGAAAGGATAAGAAAAAGCAGTTTGATATTCTCAAAAAGCTGATGAATGCCCCGGATGTGACGGAAGTGGTAAATGCCTGTGATGCCGGACGCGAGGGCGAGCTGATCTTCCGCAGCGTCTATGAGCTGGCAGGCTGCCAAAAGCCGATGAAAAGGCTCTGGATTTCTTCAATGGAGGACTCCGCCATAAGGGAGGGCTTTGCAAACCTGCGTCCAGGTGTAGATTATGATGGACTTCGGAAAGCTGCTCTCTGCCGTGCCAAGGCCGACTGGCTGGTAGGGATCAATGCCACAAGGCTTTTTTCCGTGCTGTATCACCGAACCCTCAACATCGGGCGCGTGATGTCCCCAACGCTGGCACTCATTGTCCAGCGAGAAGCTGAAATCGACACATTTAAGCCGGTTCCTTTTTATACCGTGGCGCTGGAGCTGCCCGGTCTTACCGTATCCGGGGAGCGCATAAGTGACCGAGCAAGCGCAGAGCAGCTGAAAGAAGCTTGCCAGGATGCAGCTGTCACAATCAAAAAGGTGGAGTGCAAGGAAAAGTCCGAAAAGCCGCCTGCCCTCTATGACCTGACTACTCTGCAAAGAGATGCCAACCGCCTGCTTGGATTTACAGCCCAGCAGACCCTGGACTATCTGCAAAGCCTGTATGAAAAGAAGCTCTGCACCTATCCCCGTACTGACAGCCGCTATCTGACCGGTGATATGGCAGACAGCCTGCCGGTGCTGGTGAATCTGGTTGCCAATGCTATGCCGTTTCGCAAAGGGATCGCCATTACCTGTGATCCGCAGACGGTCATCAACGATAAGAAAGTAACCGACCACCACGCAGTAATCCCTACCAGAAATCTCAAGGATGCAGACCTTTCTGCCCTTCCTGCGGGAGAAAAAGCAGTGCTGGAGCTGGTGGCCCTGCGTCTGCTGTGCGCCGTGGCCCAGCCCCATATCTATTCGGAAACCGTTGTGATTGCAGCGTGTGCCGGTGGGGAGTTTACCGCCAAAGGAAAAACGGTGAAGCACCCCGGATGGAAAGCACTGGAGGACGCTTACCGTGCCAAAATGAAGGATGCAGAGCCGAAAAAAGAGGGTGCAGAGAAAGCCGTGCCAGAGCTGACTGAAGGACAGACCCTTTCGGTTTCTGCGGCAATCGTCAAAGAAGGCAAAAGCAGTCCGCCCCAGCACTTTACGGAGGACACCCTATTGTCCGCGATGGAGACTGCCGGAAAAGAGGATATGCCGGAGGATGCCGAGCGAAAAGGTCTGGGGACACCGGCCACCCGTGCCGGTATTTTGGAAAAGCTGGTATCTGCCGGTTTTCTGGAACGAAAAAAGAGCAGGAAAACGGTGCAGCTTCTCCCTTCCCACGATGCAGTCTCCCTGATCACAGTCTTGCCGGAACAGCTGCAATCGCCGCTTCTGACTGCCGAGTGGGAGTACCGCCTGGGAGAGATCGAGCGCGGGCAGCTTGCCCCGGAGGAGTTTCTGGACGGGATCAGCACCATGCTGAAAGATCTGGTGGGAACTTATCAGGTCATCAAAGGAACTGAGTACCTGTTCACTCCGCCCCGTGAGGTGGTGGGCAAATGCCCTCGCTGCGGCGGTGAAGTTGCAGAACTGCAAAAAGGCTTCTTCTGTCAGAATGATTCTTGCAAATTTGCAATCTGGAAAAATAACAAATGGTGGGCTGCCAAGAAAAAACAGCCGACCAAGGCTGTGGTGTCTGCACTGCTTAACGATGGCCGTGTCCGTGTGACGGGGCTATATTCGGAGAAAACCGGCAAGACCTACGATGCCACTGTGGTTTTGGAGGACGATGGACAGTACGCCAACTTCAAGCTGGAATTTGACCAGCGGAAAGGAGGCAGCCGATGAAGCTCTCTTTAGTGGAACGGGAAACCATTCTCCTCTATAACCAGGCAGAACCAATGGCTGAGGTCTACACCCACGATCCCCGTCTGATGGAGAAGCTGGAACTGCTGGCAAAAAAGCACCCCGACCAGATCACCCGAAAGGACGCCCATAACTTTACCGTCCCAAAGCGGTGTGTATCAGTCAGGGAGCCATACAGCGCAGAACGCCGCAAAGCCGCCAGTGAGCGTGCGAAAGCTGCCGGATACCAGCCCCCTGTGAGAAAGTCCAGCAGTTAAAGGCACATGGCAGAGAATGTATTTGAAGCAGTCAAGCAGTCGGTCAGCACCAGAGATGCGGCAGCGTTTTATGGGATCGAGGTCAAACGAAATGGCATGGCCTGTTGTCCCTTTCACGATGATAAGAACCCCAGCATGAAGGTAGACCAGCGGTTCCACTGCTTTGGCTGCGGTGCAGATGGGGATGTGATCGACTTTACCGCAAAGCTCTTTGACCTCTCCCCAAAAGAAGCGGCGGAGAAACTGGCACAGGACTTTGGCCTGATCTATGACAGTCAGGCCCCTCCCCGCAGGAGGTATGTCCGGCAGAAAACCGAGGCACAGCAGTTTCGTGAGGATCGGCAGCGGTGTTATCGCGTACTGTCCGATTACTACCATCTGCTGAAAAAATGGGAGAGCGACCATTCTCCCCGGACACCGGAGGAGAAACCGCACCCCCGCTTTGTGGAAGCAATCCATAAGAAAATCTATGTGGAGTACCTGCTGGATCTTTTTCTTTATGAAAGTGAAGAAGAACAAAAGGCATGGATTGCAGAACACACAGCAGAAATCACACACTTGGAAAGGAGATTGAAAATCATGGCTGAGAACAAACCCACCAACCGAGAACGGCTAAGGGAAATCACAGATGGCATCGAGCAGGGCATCAAAGAACTGTTTGAGAGTGAAAAGTATATGCGCTATCTGTCCGTCATGTCCCGCTTCCACCGCTATTCGGTAAACAACACCATGCTCATCTATATGCAGAAGCCGGACGCCACTTTGGTAGCCGGATACAATAAGTGGAAAGCCCAGTTTGAGCGTCATGTTAAAAAGGGCGAGCATGGCATTACCATCATCGCCCCCACACCGTACAAGAAGAAAATCGAGGAGCAGAAACTGGACCCGGATACCAAGGCTCCGATTCTGGATAAAGACGGAAAGATCATCACAGAGGAAAAAGAAATCGAGATCCCCATGTTTCGCCCGGTCAAGGTCTTTGATGTGAGCCAGACTGATGGGAAACCTTTGCCGGAGCTTGCTTCCTCCCTTTCCGGAAATGTGCCAAATTATGAGGCATTCATGGAGGCCCTGCGCCGCAGTGCGCTGGTGCCGATCACTTTTGAAGCAATGGCCGCCGATACGGACGGCTATTTTTCTGCCGATCATCAGAAAATCGCCATTCGTCAGGGCATGAGTGAGGTGCAGACGGTTTCAGCCACAGTACACGAGATTGCCCACAGCAAGCTCCACAATCAGAAAAAGATTCAGATTGCCAATGACGAGCAATATCAGGAGATCGAGATGTTTGATAAACCCGGTCTGTTCTCCAATGGGCGGATTGTCCGTGATAATCTGCCGGAGGACGTTTATTGCTATGACCTGCGCGGTTCTGACTACGACCCCGGAGAGCAGGTCTGTGTAGAAGAACGAGTGGTTGTAAACCATGCAGGTTCCGTTCTGCTGACAGAGCCGTTGGAGCTGGCGGAAGATGGACGCCTGATGCTGACCGAGGAAGAAGGGCTGAATTTTGTTGGCGGCTTTTCTACCCTCGCCCAGTTTTTGCAAGAACAGAGGAAAGACCGCCACACGGAGGAAGTGGAGGCTGAAAGCATCTCCTATGCGGTCTGCAAGTATTTTGGCATCGAGACCGGAGAAAACAGCTTCGGCTATATTGCAAGCTGGAGTCAGGGCAAGGAACTGAAAGAGCTGAGAGCCAGTTTGGAAACCATCAACAAGACCTCCGGCACTTTGATCTCTGACATTGAGCGCCACTATAAGGAAATCTGCAAAGAGCGCGGAATCGACCCTCATGCAAAGGTAGAGCCGGAACTCGCCCCGATAGAGCAGCCAGAAGATGCCGCTAAGGTATCTGATAGACAGCAGACCGGCGATCTGACCTACTATGTAGCAGAGTGCATGGAATTTCCAAACCTCGGAGAATACCACGATAACCTGTCTTTGGAGGAAGCTGTCCGCATTTATCAGGAGATTCCAGCAGAGCGAATGAACGGGATCAAGGGCATTGGTTTTGAGCTGAAAGACGGAAGCGACTATGAAGGACCTTTTCCGATTTTGACCGGCCAGACCATTGACCTGGACACCATCCAGGCAATCGACTATTACCGTGATAATCCTCTGGTGCAAAAAGCGGTAAAGGAACTGGCTGCGGCAATGCCGGAAATGGAAGTGCTGGGGTCGGACGCCAACCAGCAGGAGGCTTTGTTTCTAATTGACGATGCCACCTATCTTCATATCCAGCCCTGTGACAGCGGCTGGGATTATACCCTTTATGATGCTGCGTCCATGAAAGAGATGGATGGCGGTCAGATGGATATGCCGGAGCTTTCCCGCATGAAGGCAGTT
>ENA-OORS01000309-OORS01000309.1-human-gut-metagenome-genome-assembly--contig:-NODE-309-length-9160-cov-1.559363_pt1 | contig 9160 bp, 4 predicted proteins | sample MGYA00241170_ERZ501198 | MGnify/ENA primary metagenome ERZ501198 (study PRJEB25962, sample SAMEA2042553) | human gut metagenome | biome: human gut; feature: human-associated habitat; material: faeces... | reverse complement strand
GTGGCTCCCGCCAGCGAATGGTACCAATGGACTCCCAGCCCCCGCCAGAACAAGGACGTAGAGGTACTCTTGTCCCTATCTCCCAAGAACTATCCACTGGGTATCAAGGATGTAGTGAATTTTGGCGACTTCCCCATCGTATGGTCCAACAAGAATTACAGAATGATTTACCTGAATATGGGGCATGGTGACGAAGAGTTTATCGACGGTACACAGAACCTGCTATTGGTTAATGCTTTCCGCTGGGTAGTGAGCAAAGACAAAAGCGGCAACCCGTTCCTCAAATAAAACGGTTTCCATAACAGCAATCAAGAGAATAAATAGGGGATAATTCCCCTATTTCCTATGTTAACACTACGTTTTTATGCCGAAACAGATACTTTTCGAAGGAAAAGTATCTGTTTCGGTCGTTTTATATAGATACCCTTGCCGGTTCCCAACGGGCCGGAATGACAGTTTCATATCGTTGAAACCAAAAGTTTCCCTCAATGAAACCAATTATTTTCCCAATCAAAACTTCTCGTATTTAGTCTCAAAACTAAAAGTTTCATGCTGAGAACTAAGATAATAGCCACTTTTACGATTCACCCAATAAATAGGAGGCATCATCTTTTAGAAAGATTGGAAAGCGTGATAGATGGTTGTAACGTTTTTTATCTGTCACGGGTATCTATCACGCTTTAATTGATTTATAATCAAAACAATACACCCATTTGCGTGATAGCATGACAGATGTTTTGCCAAAACAAACTTTGTGAAGGAACAAAAAATCCCCGGTATTATTCACAAGGAAATACCGGGGACTCTTCAGAAAAAAACAATCAAAACTTATAACCAGCCAGGGTTCTGTGTCAAGCCACCTTTAGCTCTATCCATTTCCGACTGGTCAATCGGGAAGTACCTGAACTTCTCCGTCCAACCTTTATTACCTAAAATCTCTGTTCCTTTATCGAAACGCAGAATGTCAAACCAACGCTGCATTTCATCCATAAACTCATACCCACGCTCTTCAAAAAGAATATCCAACAACTCCTGCTTGCTCTTTCCCGCCAAGTTGATACGATGCTCTTTGTCTTTGAAAGCGCGGTCTCTGACCTGGTCGAACCAACCTTGCGCATCAGCACTGGCAGTTCCGTTGATACGTACATCAAGCTCCACAGCCAGCAGCAAAACATCGGCATAACGGTAAATACGCCAAGAGTTATAATAGTTATCCGTAGGATTCACCGTAGACGTCGTCTCCTTTCTCGGATGAATCTTATAGTGCCCCAGACCCTCGTAATTTTCCTGCTGGTCACTGACTTGAAAAGCACTTCCTGCCGGTAGTTCACCTTTGGCCACCATTTCTGCCACTTTTTTAGCCTCGTCCGCATAGACAATGACTGTTCCTTCGCGGCGCGTATCGCCTTCCTTAAACATGTTGTAAACGGTACTCGGCATGGTATTCTGCCCATAACCTTCGCCCAATCCGCCCTGCTCGGCACTTCTCGGGTCAACAATGTTACGACCGCCCAAAGAACGTGCAAGACCAAACCCTTCGCCGGAGTTATTGCCAGCATAACATACCTCAAAGATAGATTCCGCACACCATTCTCCGTCTTTCACCCATAAGTTTTTATAATCAGGGTTCAACTGGTATCTTCCACTGGTGATTATTTCTTTCATGTCATTCAATGCCACCTGATATTTAGTCTCATCACGATGGAACAAAATAATTTTGGCACGAAGCAGCTTGGCAGCATCCCGGCAAACGCGTCCCTGCTGTGTAGCACTGCGCTGGGGCAGATACTTAGTCACTTCGTCATCCAAGTCACCCATCATAAACTCATAAATTTCTTCACGGGTTCCTTTGGCAACGCTATACATTTCACTGGCTGCCAGATAATGTTTGATAAGCGGGAATTGCTCATACCCCATAAACAGATGGTAATAGAAAATGGCACGGTAAAAGCGCGCTTCGGCAGAAATGGAATTGACAAAGTCTGCACTGAGGTTGCATCCAGCCAATTTGTCAATCAACAGATTGGCAGCAATGACTCCATTGAACAAGCCAAAATCCCACTCATTCCACCAAGAACCATATCCCCATGCACCGAAACAAGAAGTCGCGTCATAGGTAAAAGTATCCCATTTCGTCTTGTAAGACCCCTCACCGATACCACCGCCGGTTTCGGACTCATCACCCAGCAAAGAAGAGTAAGACCAAACCTCCGGCATACGGGTCTGCATTTCATTCATCACGGCATACAAGCCCTTCATCATATCGTCTTCCGTCTTATAGAATTCGGTTTCCGACACCTGAGTTCTCGGATTCACTTCCAGAAAATCTGAACAAGCTGTGGTCGACAAAGCCATCGCACCCAAAGCCAATACCTTTAATATCTTATTCATTGTATCTAATTTTTAGGTTAATCAAAATGTAATATTCGCACCGATAGTATAAGTACGTGCTTGCGGATATGTTCCCCCGTCAAATCCATCACGTGTTCCCACTTCAGGATCATAACCGCTGTAGTTGGTAATTGTAAACAGATTTTCGCCCTGCACAAAGAAACGCAGTCCCTTGATGCCGACACGCTGCAACATCTGGCCGGGCAGACTGTAACCTATCTGCAACACTTTCAAACGCATATACGATCCATCTTCTACAAAGAAGTTTGAAACCTGATAGTTATTGTTGTCACCATCTATGATACGTGGTACCCAATTGGAAGTTCCTTCACCGTGCCAACGGTTCAACCAGGATTTGTCGTAGTTACCAAAAGTCACGTTGGAACGTCTGTACAGTTTATAAATATCGTTTCCGATACTTCCTTGAAAGAATGCACTGAAATCCAGCCCCTTCCAATCGGCAGAGAGCGTAAATCCATATGTCCAGTCGGGATTCGGCTTACCTATCATAGTACGGTCATCGCCATTAAGACCATTTTTACCGTCCAAATCTTTAAAACGGATATCTCCGGGCTTGGCATTCGGTTGTATCAACTGAGTCTTTCCGTTAGAATCTACGTAGGTATAGCCGTCTATCTCCTGCTGATTCTGGAAAATGCCATCATGCAAGTAACCGTAGAAGAAGCCGTACGGACGCCCGTTCTCTCTCCAACTGACCTGACCGCCCATACCACCGCCGATATTATTGAGACCGACGCGGTCGGGGCCTTGGTCTGTTACGGTATTCTTCACATAAGAAGCATTTCCATTGATACCCAGATTCACTTCACCCACCTTAAAGCGATAGGACGCTTCGAACTCGATACCTTCGTTCTTCACTGTACCCGAATTGACCGTCATACTGCCATAACTGGTATAAAGAGGAATCGGCATGGAAAGCAGCATGTCCTTCGTCTTCTTCACGAAATAGTCGGCAGAGAATGTCAATGCACTGTTGAAGAAACGCAAGTCAATACCCAAGTCGGTCTGTTCGGAGGTCTCCCATTTCAAGTCTGCATTGGCATAGCCACTGGGCAGCATACCTGTATATACCTTTCCATTTATGACTGCATTCTTACCCTGGCTCATCATACTTGTATAGGCAAAGGAGCCAATACGTTCGTTACCGTTCTGTCCCCAGCTCAGACGTATCTTGGCAAAATCCAACCAGGAAGGTCTGTTTTCCATGAACTTCTCACGAGTCAACACCCAACCCAAAGAAACCGAAGGGAATGTAGCATATTGGTGCTCGCGACTGAAGTTTGACGAACCGTCCCGTCTCACTACCGCTTCGAACAAATACTTTTCATCATAATTATAATTGATACGTCCGAATACGGATGCAATGCGGTGGTCTTCTGCCCCACCCCATACTTTGGACTGCTCTTCGGGCGCTGTGGCCGTGTCTATATATCCCTTGTCTATATCCACCACCAGCAGATTATAATCTTCCGCTTCCAAATTGGAGTAATGGTAGGAAGACATACTTGTACCGAACAGTGCACCTATATTATGACGGCCGAAAGACTTTGTATACGACAGTACATTTTCCCACTGCCAATAGGAAGACTCCCTTTTCTTATCCTCTACCTTGGAAGTGGCATTCTTACTGGTAGCATTCAGCTCGTAGACTGGAGTTACATTCTTAATGGAATTGAACACCCATTCCGCACCATAGGTAGTCTTGAACTTCAAACCCGGTAACAAGTCCACATCAAGGTTAAAGTTCGCACCGAAATTCTGAGGCATAGTCCTCTGGTTATGACTGACCTGCATGGCTGCCAGCGGATTGGTTATTTCACGCATCTCGATGATATTGTATGCCAGGCCGTTAGGAGCAATGACATGATTTGGATAAGTTACGGCATATTGCTCCAGTATAGCAGGGTCGGTCTGATAAACCGGCTCGGTAGGAGGCAACATATTCATGGAAGTAATCAAGCCTGCTGCTTCACTATTGCCAATAGTATTACCAGTCTGGATTGACTTGGAATAGCTTGCAATTGCACCAAAACTAATCTTATTCAACCAATTTCGTGATTTCGTGTCCAGTAATACATTATTGTAATTCAAGCGTACATTGTAGCGTTCATAATCAGCATGTCCTTTAGCATAAATACCTTCTTGCTTTACATAACCGAAAGAAGCATAATAGGTAGAGTTGTCCGTACCTCCACTCAACGAAACCTTGTGGTTCATAATAGGAGCATTCTTGTTCTGCAGTTCCTTTTGCCAGTCGGTATTGACGCTGGAAACAGTCGGGAAATAAGGGTCCTTACCTGCGTTGGCAGCCATTTCATTCATCAACATCTGATAATCCGCACTACCCAGCAAATCCACCTTCTTGGAAGGATTCTGAATACCGTACGTAAATTCATAGTTCAAAGTAGCCTTCCCTTTAGTACCCTTCTTCGTAGTTATTAGCACAACACCGTTAGCACCACGGGCTCCGTAAATAGCGGCGGAAGCTGCGTCTTTCAACACTTCAATAGACTCAATATCAGAAGGATTCAAATGACTGATACCACTTTCAGACGGCATGCCGTCTACTATATAAAGCGGATCGGAGTTGTTGACCGTACCGGTACCCCGAATACGAATCTTTGATTCCGCACCGGGCTGACCTGAATTAGAGATAATCTGTACACCGGAAACTTTACCTTTCAAGGCATTCTGAATATTTGTAGGATTACCTTTATCCAACTCTTCACTGGTAACACGGCTCACAGCAGACGAAAGTACACTCTTCTTTTGTACACCATAGCCTACTACAACTACCTCGTCCAGCAACTCAGAAGAATCAGTAAAACGGACTTTCAGATTTGTATCTGCAGCAGTCAGTTTATACTCAATAGGCTCATAACCGATAAAGGTGAAGACCAACACATCACCCACAGAAGCTTTCAGACTGAAATTCCCATCAATATCCGTCACAGTACCCACAGCCGGATTACTTTTCATACTGACATTAGCACCCGGAACCGTTTCTCCAGAAGGATCATAAACGATACCCTGCACATTAATTTGTTGTGCGAAGAGCTGCAAAGTGCAACTGAGAATGCAAAGCAGCAAAAGGACTCTTTTTCTTTTCATGATAATAGTATTAGTTTATAAAATAGAAAGTTATTCATATTGTATTGATACAAATTCCAATACTTCGATAAGCGAAATTACGTACTAAACAAGAAATGGAAGTTGAATATTTCTCATAAGGAGTTCATTTACTAACACATCCATAAAAAACGTTTTATTTTAAACTTAAAGTGATAAAGTTTAAACCCATAAAAAAACGGATACGTTTCTGTACGTACCCGTTTTCTTCCAAATCCATTGATTATAAAAAGTATTACCTTTCTAAAGTCCAGTTAATGGCATTTCTGAACATGGTCGTAAACCCTTCCGTTTCGTACAACTTACTACTATGCCCTATCTGGAAATAAACATTGCGTGCCTTTTTGCTTTCATTGACCCAAACCACCGGATGATCGCCCATCTTGATGTCCGATGCAGGCGTGTGGCTCGATTCGTCTACATTGGCTAATACATGTACATTAGGGCGCGGACTCTTGTCATAAGTATACCACTCGTCATCGGGCACCACGAAAGAGGCCGGAACATCCTTCATTACCGGATGCTGTTTATCTTCCACAATCAGCGTACCGTCGGCCAGCGGAGCTATGTAGTTCTTGAAACGTACACCACCCATGAAATCAGAGAACCATTGCCACATGGGATAACCGTCAAACTCGCCCAGCAAAGTAGCATGATGGAAACCGATCCAGCCGCCACGGCCTTCTTCTATATACTTGACGAATGCATCTTCCGCTTCCTTCGGCCAAGTATAAGGCGGGAAATCCAATTGAATAACCAAGCTGAACTGCGACAAGTAAGCCTCCGTTATGTTCCTGGCATTGTTTATCTCGGTAATACTGAAATTCCCTTTTGCACCTTCGGCCGCCAACCACTTCAAGCCGGCATCTGTAAATCCTCCGTGCTGTCCACCACGTTCCGTCAACACCAGTACCTTCGCCTTGTGCGGCTTGCCCAATAGGTTTTCTGCTACCGTACGGCGCAAATCACCCTGCTCATTGTCTCCGCTATAATCCCAATACATGCCTCCCAGCAAATCTTTATCCAGAATATACTGACACTTGATGGCAAGTGAACGGGGATTCTCAAAACCAAATACCAACGTATCATTCTTATCGGCCAGATAAGGCACTTGAGCCACCTCATCCCACTTTTCAGTATATTGGGTATCCGTATTCCCTACCTTATTATAGTCTTGGAAGCTGGGATAACCGTCACCTCCACGACCATAGAAGGGCATACCCATCACCAGCTTGGAAGGCGGTACGCCCGCTTTCAAGTGTGCAGTAACGGCACCGTCCGAAGTAATGTCACCGCTATGTCCTGACGGATAAAGCGCCGAATGGTGCTTGGGAGCAGAAGCCATGTCATAAGCCATGATATTCACAAAATCGACAGATGGCAAAATAGCCTTGAAATCAATATATCGGGCAGAAGCTACAGTGGCAAGTGTCAGTTCCTTTTCATTGCCGATGGCAGCTCTGATATCCTGCATCAAAAGTGTAAAATTCTCCGTATCGTCCGGCGACGAAGATATATTTGCCATGGAGCTGGTGGGATATTCCCAGTCGATGTCAATGCCATCCAAAGCGAATTCCTCCACCACACGCTCGCAGTCTACAGCAAATGCCCGGCGATATTCATCATTGGCAGCCATCTCGCTGAAACGTCCGCTTCCCCAGCCGCCGATGGAAAGTAAAACCTTCAAATCCGGCTTCTGCTTCTTCAAATCAACAATTTGTTTCAAACGTTCTTCATTATCAATCTTGACACCGTTAAAACTCTCGTTTACATGACCGAACGCATAGTTGATATGCGTCATACACTGAGGGTCAGGCATTACGTCACTCCACGAAGTGACATAAGCAACCACTACCTTTGAGTCCCGGGACGCCGCAATTGCATCTTCTCCCGACTTAACGCTACCGCATGAAGCTAATACACCCAAAGCGGCAGCCATCATCATTTTTAGTTTTTTCATAAGTACTATCTTTAATTACAAATTATCGCAGGTCTGACGAACCCGTGAACCTATCAATGCATAATACAGCATAAACGCTTCTCCAAAGAGGACAATGAACCATGACCATCTCCAGCCTCCAAGAACATCGGCAAGCACTCCCTGCAACAAGGGCAATATGGCACCGCCTACCACTCCAATCATGAACACACCCGAAGCCACCGAAGTGTATTTTCCCAAATGGGCAACGGACAATGTAAAGATAGCTCCCCACATGATGGAATGAAACAGACCTACTGCCGTGAGCAGCCACGGATTATTCAGAAGAATAGCCAGCAAAGCAAGTACTCCTGCCGATACCGTAGTAACCGTCAACTGCACGCGAGGAGAAATCTTGCTCAGGATGCTCCCCACCAGGCGGCCCACAAGCATGCCACCCCAATAGAGCGTAGCCATCAGCGCCGGAGAAGCATAATCCATCTCAATGGCATACAGATTGATATTGGCTCCGATACAGACTTCCACTCCCACATAAAAAAAGATAGCCACCACACCCAATGTCAGATGGCGGAAGGACCATACACTCTTTTCCAGCCTCTCCCCTTTTTCTACCCTGGTTCCCTGAATATCGGGTAAAGACAATTTCATCAACAGCAGCACAATTAAAGAAATAACCACCATCAATGCCAGAAACGGAACCATCAACTGGTCAATCTGAATATCCTCCATAGCCAAACCACCGAACACGACACCGGTCACAAAGTAAGGAGCGAGCGTAGTTCCCACAGAATTAGCGGAACCACCGATCGCCAAGCGCTGGATAGACTGAGTACCTTTGACATGGCATGCCGTGAGATAAGGATTGATGACGACTTGCAAAATAGTTGCCGACGCGCCTACGATAAAAGAACCCAGTAAGAAAATCAAGAACCCTCCGGGGATAACATTATTTCCTGCGTGCCAATTCGCTTCCGGAAAGTGCACAGTGAAATAGGAAGAGGCAAAAAACAAACCAAGCCCCACAATCATCACCAGCAATCCACGCATCAATGTCCCTTTATACCCGTATTTGCTAATCCACGACGAGCCTACCCCTCCACAAACCGGATAAGCAAGGAACCAGGAGAAAGTAATCAAAGTGGCAAAAGTATTTTTCAACCCACCCACTTCCGAAAGAAAAGTTTCTTTCAGAGGACCCTGAAACTGAGTATTGGCAGTCGTAAGGAAACCTACAATAAAAAACAGGAATACCATCGTGATGAATGGCCCCATATAGTTTATTTGTTTTTCTTGTTGTGTCATAGTATTTTGATTATTAATTCGAATAAGTAGTTTTCAGCCACCTGCGAGGCGACTTAGCAGTTAAGCATGCTTGCCGCCGCTTCATCCAGCAGAAATTCACAGTTGGGATGAAGCTGAAGGATGGAAGCAGGAACATCTGTTGTCACAGGCCCTTCAAGCATCCGCTTGACAATATCCGCTTTATTAGTCCCTTTGGCAACCAGCACAATCCGGCGTGCCTGCATGATGTTCTTTATTCCCAAAGTAGCTCCTCCCAGCTCGTTATCGGGGGGAGTACCCGTTTCTCTACGGATGCGTTCTTCCAGTTCCACATTCATCCGGGTCACCCATGCTTCACCGCCAAAGGGAGATTCCGGCTGGTTGAATCCCAGATGCCCG
>ENA-OORS01000303-OORS01000303.1-human-gut-metagenome-genome-assembly--contig:-NODE-303-length-9331-cov-1.543230_pt1 | contig 9331 bp, 10 predicted proteins | sample MGYA00241170_ERZ501198 | MGnify/ENA primary metagenome ERZ501198 (study PRJEB25962, sample SAMEA2042553) | human gut metagenome | biome: human gut; feature: human-associated habitat; material: faeces... | reverse complement strand
CATACTTCAGATTCTTTTTCCGATTCCATTTAATATTTTATTCAGAAAAGGGTATTCCATCGGGGCTTTGAATTCCTTGCATATACTTGAAATTCAATCACTTGCGAACACTTTATGTAAAATAGGGCAAACTTTGTGTTCCTCTTGCCCAGTGATTTACCGTAACCACTCACCAACTTGCAGGTAAAAAGCTATAAACGAACGAATTACAAGCAAACAAGTGTCTTTTAATCGTTCGTTTAATGGACACAAAGATAAGACTGTTTTTTATATCCTCAAAATGTTTAATAAAAATATTTTGGAAAACCCATCGTGTCTCAGTTTAATTTACAGTAATTCAGTATATTAAGTATCTTATTTAATATTTAAAATTTCCATTCCCTTTTATTAACTCATTCCCTATTTCATTTCCTGAAATTTGACGTCCATTAAACGAACGTTTAAAAAACGCTTTTTGTTTGTAATCCGTTCGTTTATAGTCTCTTACCAGAAGGTAATGACGAACTGCAAAAAAACTGTTGGCAAGAAGGGCACAATGCTTGCTGTATTTTACATAAAGTGCTCGCAAATGATTGAATACCAGTTATATACCAAGGGTTCAAAGCCCCAGAGGAACACTCTTTTGTGAACAAAACAACGAAAATGGGAACGGATAACGAGGTTGAAGTCTGGCATGCCATGCGTGCCACATACCGCAGGGAGCTTGATGCGGTGCATCTTCTCGAGAAGGAGAACCTCGGCTGTTTTGTCCCCATGCAATATAAGGTAAGTATCCGTAAGGGTAAGAAAGTCCGTACTTTGGTTCCCGTCATCCGTAACCTGGTTTTTGTCCACGCACGTCCTTCCGAAGTGCAGCGATTTAAGTCTCAAATTACTTATTTGCAATATATCACCGATACCCGTAGCGGTCAGAAAATAGTCATTCCCGACCATGATATGCAACGTTTTATAGCCGTCGCCGGTACCTATAATGACCATCTTCTCTATTTCCAACCCGAAGAGCTGAATCTCTCCAAAGGTACGAAAGTCCGTATCACCGGTGGCGACTTCGAGGGCCAAGAAGGTGTTTTTCTAAAGGTAAAAGGTGCCCGTGACCGTCGTTGCTATACAAGGTATCATTGCCGTTGCTATGGCGACCATCCATCCAGACCTCATCGAAGTAATCCGCTAGTCTTTAATTGTTAATTTATAATTTTTAATTAATCATGTCTCTTTTAGAAGAAGCACTCCTCCTTCAGCGTGCTGCGCACGATCTGATGTATTTGGGTATGGACGGCAGTCCCGTCTATAGCGATGACTTGTCACGGCGGAACGGTGAGGTCTACCGTCTTACCATGGCTTTGTACCGGTCGGGTGTAAAAGGCACTACCATCGAAGAGCAGGCAAATGTCTGTCTTGCCCTTCTTATGGGTTACAGCGCCTCTTTTGTGGACCATGGCGAAAAGCAGCGGCATGTCCAGAAAGTGCTGGACTGTTGTTGGGATGTGCTCGATGCCCTTCCCACTTCCTTACTGAAGCTCCGTCTGCTTACCGCCTGCTACGGTGAAGTGTTCGACGAGTCTTTGGCCGACGAAGGCCGTTCCATCATCGCCTCCTGGGATTCCTTATCACTTACTCCCGAACAGCAGGAAGCGGTTGATGAGTTTCAGAATGTGACAGACAATCCCTATCCGTGGGAATATATCGATGAATAAAACTTTTCATTATAATGCTTAACAATAAATCCGTATTGATTACCGGAGGAACGGGTTCCTTCGGAAAGAAGTTTGTGGAAACCATCCTCCGTGATTATCCGCAAGTAAAGAAAATCATTATTTACTCCCGCGATGAGCTGAAGCAATTTGAGCTGAAACAGAAATATCCCGGTCATAAGTATCCGCAACTGCGTTTCTTTATCGGTGATGTCCGTGACCTCGAACGCCTGACGCGGGCTTGCGAAGGAGTGGACGTGATTATCCATGCAGCCGCCATCAAGCAGGTGGATACCGCTGAATACAATCCCGAAGAGTGCATCAAAACCAATGTACACGGTGCGCAGAATGTGATAAAGGCTGCTCTTGCCACCGGTGTACAGCATGTGGTGGCCCTTTCTACCGACAAGGCATGTGCCCCCATCAATCTTTATGGCGCCACCAAGCTCACTTCCGACAAGCTGTTTACTGCTGCCAACAATATCAGCGGTTCCAAGAACATCAGGTTCTCCGTAGTCCGTTATGGCAATGTGATGGGTTCCCGCGGTTCCGTAATCCCTTTCTTTATCAACAAGCGTGACAACGGGGCGAAGGAACTTCCCATAACCGATATGCGCATGACCCGTTTCAACATTTCGCTGGAAGCCGGTGTCGCTTTGGTCATGTATGCCATCGGACATCACCTGGGTGGTGAAATCTTTATTCCTAAGATTCCTTCCTATCATATCCAGGACGTGGCTACCGCCATTGCACCCAATCTGCCGCAGGTGGAAGTGGGCATCCGTCCGGGAGAGAAGCTGCACGAGGAGATGATTACTGTAACCGATGCTCTTGATACAATCGATTTGGGCAGATATTATGTCATTCTTCCTTCCGTATCTTTCAAGCACAGTCGCGAAGAGTTCATCAGACATCACAATGCAGTACCCGTTCCCGACGGTTTCCACTACAGCAGTGACAACAATACGGAGTGGGAGACAGTAGAGACTATGCGCGAGAATATAAAGAAATACGTTGACCCTAATTTCGAGGTGAAATGATAAGCAAGCCTATTCCATACGGTCGTCAGCATATCACAGATGAGGATATCCGGGCAGTCATCGATACCCTGAAAAGCGATTACCTGACACAAGGTCCCAAAATCAGGGAATTTGAAACGAAATTTGCCGAATATGTAGGTGCACAATATGCCGTAGCGGTGAACAATGCCACTTCAGGGCTTCATCTTGCAGCTACCGCACTGAATGTAAAGCCGGGTGACAAGGTGATTGTCACTCCCATGACCTTTGCTGCCAGTGCCAACTGCATCCGCTATTGTGGCGGCGAGGTGGTATTCTGTGATATTGACAAGGATACTTACCTCATGGATATCCGTAAACTCGAAGCCATGCTTAAAGCTTCTCCCCGCGGTACTTACAAAGGTATTGTTCCGGTTGATTTTGCAGGCTATCCTTTGGATCTGGAAGAGTTCAGAAAGCTTGCCGACGAGTACGGCTTGTGGATTATAGAGGATGCCTGCCATGCTCCCGGCGGCTATTTCATGGACAGTAAAGGCAAGAAACAACATTGTGGTAACGGTTGTTTTGCCGACTGTGCCGTATTCTCTTTCCATCCCGTGAAACATATCGCTACGGGTGAGGGAGGCATGGTGACCACCAACAGCAAGGAGCTCTATGACAAGCTTTGTCTTTACCGTACGCATGGCATTACGAAAGACCCTGCTTTATTGCACGAGCATCATGGTGGCTGGTATTACGAGATGCAGGAGTTAGGCTACAATTACCGTCTGACTGATTTTCAGGCTGCCCTGGGTATTTCTCAGCTGGAGCGTGCGAAAGCAGGTCTTGAACGCCGCCATGAAATCGTAAGACGCTATAATGAAGCATTTTCCGGAATAGATGGCATCAAGACTCCATTCAATGCTGCCGATGTCTATCATGCTTATCACCTTTATATCATTCAAGTGGCTGACCGCTTGGGTCTTTATAATTATCTGCACGAGAACAATGTCTATGCGCAGGTTCATTATGCTCCGCTTCATCTGATGCCTTACTATCAGCAGTGGGGCAATAGGAAAGGCGATTTACCTATAGTAGAAGAGTATTACGAACATTGTCTGAGTCTTCCGATGTATCCCACGCTGACGAACGAGGAACAGGAGTATGTGATTAACAAGGTTATAGAATATATAAAACAATGATTACTTCCATTTCTATTGAAGCTATTGAAAAGCAGCTTTTGCAGCAACTTTCCTCTTTTTTCTTCTTGAGTGAAGAAGATGAGATGTTAATAAATATAAAAATGGGGGGGGGAATTTCTCGTTGTGAATATTGTTTTTCCCGTACGAAAAATAAGTATTACTCATGCGACGGTGAGACATACTTCAACCCTTATCAAAGTGCACAATATACAATTTTTCTCTATTTTTTTGCTAACACCATTTCTCAAGATACTGATAACCGTTTATTGGCAGATAAGTTGTATTATTTGAATAAGATAATGAATGGGTGTGATTTGTATCATGAGGTAAATCTTCCTCATTATTTTACGTTGGATCATCCGGTCGGTAGCGTTATGGGACGGGCTGAATATGGTGAAGGATTCAGTTTTGGGCAAAATTGCACGGTGGGAAACAATAAAGGAATTTATCCGGTTTTAGGTGAAAATGTGCGGATGTGTGCAAATTCTTCTATTATCGGTAACTGCCGGATAGGTGACAATGTGATTATCGGGGCAAATTCTGGTGTGAAAGATGAGGATGTGCCGGACAATTCAATTGTTTTCGGGTATTCTCCCCATTTAATTATAAAGGCTAAACGATGAAAAATATCTGTATTATTCCTGCCCGTGGCGGCAGTAAACGTATTCCGCGTAAGAATATCAAAACCTTTATGGGCAAGCCTATTATTGCATACTCCATTGAGGCGGCTTTGCAGAGCGGACTTTTTGACGAAGTAATGGTTTCGACCGATGATGAAGAGATAGCGGAGATAGCTTGCGGATACGGGGCCAAAGTTCCTTTTATGCGCAGTGCTGAGACCTCGAATGATTATGCCGGCACGGCCGATGTAATTCTTGAAGTTTTAGAGATGTATAAAGAGCGAGGCAGGGAATTTGATACAGTTTGTTGCATTTACTCGACAGCTCCTTTTGTCACTCCTGAAAGGCTTCGGGAAGCATACGGAAAAATGAATTCGGAGATTGATTCTGTTTTCACTTGTGTGGCTTATTCCTATCCTATACAGCGTAGCCTTCATATTGTAGACGGGAGAATCGGTATGGTTTATCCCGAATACATGAATGCACGTTCCCAAGATTTGGAGCCGATTTATCATGATGCCGGTCAGTTCTATTTTTCTCGCATAAACTCCTTTGTAGAGAGCCGCACCTTTTGGGGGAAGAACACAGCCGGACTGGTACTTTCCGAACTCGAAGTGCAGGACCTCGATACGCTGACTGACTGGACATTGGCGGAGATGAAGTATGAGTTACTTCATAGATGATGTAATGCAGAAAATCTATTTCCGTGCCGACGCAAGCGCTACCATCGGCTACGGTCACTTTATCCGTACTCTGGCTTTGGCCGATATGCTGAAGGACGATTTCGATTGTACCTTCTTTACTTGCCATCCTACCTCATATCAGGTAAGTGAGATGGAGAAGGTATGTCCTTTCATCCCCTTGCAAGAGGAAACGCATTCTGCTGATTTCCTTTCCCATTTGCAAGGTGATGAAATTGTGGTGCTCGACAATTATTTCTTCACTACCGATTATCAGCGTGCCATTAAGCAAAAAGGTTGCCGCCTGGTGTGTGTGGATGACATGCACGACAAGCACTATGTGGCAGATGTTGTGATTAATCATACTTTGACTGACTCCGGACTTTTTGATGTGGAACCTTACACTAAACTTTGTTTGGGATTCGACTGGGCATTACTGCGTAGACCGTTTATAGAAGCTGTAAACAAACTCTGTTCTTGTGCAAAACGTACAGAAAGTATAACCATTACTTTTGGTGGTGTGGATTCCTTTGACTTTACTGGCCATTACATTCGTGAAGCTATGCAATTGCCTACTGTCAGCCAGATAACTGCAGTGGTAGGTGATGCTTATCAACCTCAAAAGCCGAGGGTACGGGATAGGCGAGTGTCTTATTGCTCCAATTTAACAGCTCAACAGATGGCCGAACTTTTTTGTGCTTCCGATTGGGTGATCTGTTCAGCAAGTACTGTAAGTATTGAGGCCATTGCTTGTGGTGCCAAGTTGGCTGTAGGTTGGTATGTAGATAATCAGGCTGATTATTATTCACTGTTAACCTCTACTGGAGGAGTTCTTCCTTTAGGAAATATTAAGGATAATCCCATACCTCTGACATCTTTAGAGATTGCTGGGGTTGATAACTTGCAGATAAAGAGTGGTATTCGTGAACGCTATATTAATCTGTTTGAAGAATTGGGAAGAAATGTGCATTGACGATGATCGCATTCTTTTCGGAAAAATTCTCATAATGGACAATTGATGCAGGAATAGAACAGATAATTTTAATTATTTAGCAATTGAATGATACAAATAGACAAACAAGCGGTTTATAAATATAATGGTTATGTTTTCCAACACTTCTCTATTTTGTCGGAAGAACTCCTAAAGCAAATATTGGATTGGAGGAATACTTTTGAGATAAGGCAGTTTATGTATAATACAGATGTAATATCTCTTGAAAATCACTTGAATTTTACGAAAACCCTTGCTCAACGAGAAGATTGTTACTATTGGTTAGTAACAAAAGATAATGTTCCCTATGGAGTCTTCAATCTGACCGATATAGACCATGAAAGAAGAATCGCTGAATTAGGCTATTATATGGCACCTTCCCAAATGAAAAGTGGAGGGGGACTTGATTTTGTTTATACTATCATCTGTTTTTCTTTTGAGGTTGCAAAATGTATAAAACTGGTAGGTTCAATTGATATAAACAATACCGATGCATTGTTATTGGATGAGTTTTTAGGCTTTGTTTTGGGTGATACGGTGGAATCCGACGGATGTTGTCATAACCGGAAATTCATTGAATGGGAGCTTTCAGAACTTCATTATAGAAGTACTACAGTATATAGAAATGATATACGTAAATTGGTCCGCTTTATTAGAGATAAACGCAAATAGAGAATCATGTTATCAAATTTTCATTTTCACCATATAGGATACGCTGTTACCAGTATTGAAAAAACAATGTATTATTACATTGATGGGGGATATTCTTGTTCATCTGTGATATTTGATCCAATACAGAATGTAAATATCTGTTTCCTTACAAAAGAAGGAGAGCCTATGATTGAACTTCTTGAACCTGTTGATGAGAATTCTCCAATCAATAAAAATCTTGAGAAGAATGGAGTTTGTCCGTATCATTGCTGTTATAGTGTAGAAAATATAGAAGATGCCATCGCACGGCTTCGTAAAATGAGGTTCATGGTGGTAAGCTATCCGGCAGAAGCAGTAGCTCTCAATAATCATCGGGTAGCTTTTCTCTATAATAAAGATATCGGTTTAATTGAATTATTAGAACAAAAATGAAATTCTTTATTTTTAGAAACAATACGCTGGAAAATATCTTCGGCACAGACGAAGTGGAGTATTCTGGTTACGAAGATATATCATATATACCTCAAAATACATCTTTGTATTTGTGGATGTATCAAATACCCATAAGATGGAATCAGAAGCAACTGGCTGACGAAATTGATGCATATATTAGAAAAATGCAGCTTGTTTTCTCGCAGGTTCCACAAGGGAAAGAATTTGTAGCATTCACATTGGTAGACATCTTTCCTACGAGATTTACTGATGCCAATTTTATTGTAAGGGAGGCTATCGTCCGGTATAATACCCAACTGTATAATATGGCTGGAACGAATGTAAATTTTAAGGTGATTGACTTTTCTGAGTTTACTTCCCGTTATAGGTCAGAGGAATTGATTGGATGGAAATTCTATTTTATTTCTCAAATGTATATATCTTCTAAAATTACCAGTGAATTTGCTACATGGGTAGACTCTAAAATACAGAATATAGCCTTAAAGAGAAAGAAATGCCTCATTCTTGATTTGGATAATACTTTGTGGGGTGGAGTCCTTGGCGAGGAAGGCATTAATGGTATACAAATTGGCGGGGACTATCCAGGTAAGGCATTTTTGTATTTTCAGGAAGCGCTGTCTGCGTTAAGTAAAGAGGGTATTATTTTATCTGTTTGTAGTAAGAACAACGAAGAAGATGTATTCGATGCTTGGGAGCAAAATCCGTTTATGGTTTTAAGGAAAAAAGATTTTGTTGCTATTCGTATAAATTGGAATGACAAGGCTTCGAATATCGTGGAGCTGTCTAAAGAGCTGAACATAGGTCTTGATAGTATGGTGTTCATTGATGACAATCCGGCAGAGCGTGAATTAGTAAAACAGACCTTGCCTATGGTGGCTGTCCCGGACTTTCCAAAACAAGCATATATGTTACCGCAGTTTTTCATGCAATTAGTTCGTGATTATTTTGAAGTTTACGAAATTACCGGTGAAGATAAAAAGAAGACGGAACAATATAAGGCAAATGCGGAACGTACACGCGAACAAGCCAAATTCTTAAACTTTGAAGATTTTCTTCGTTCATTAGAAATTAAAATTGAGCTTCAGAAGGTGGACTCATTCAATATATCACGAATTGCTCAGATGACGCAAAAAACAAATCAGTTTAATTTAACGACCCAACGTTATTCTGAAGCTGATGTCAGACAACTTCTGGATAATCAATGGAAAATCTATTGCATCAGAGTTTCAGATAAATTTGGTGATAATGGTATCACGGGAGCAGTTTTCATCGCTGATAATAGTATTGAGAATATATTGCTTAGTTGTCGTATATTGGGTAAAGGTATTGAAACGGCTTTCATTAAATTTGTATTTAAATTGTTGGTTGAGGATGGTGTGTCAGCTTTAGAAGCAAAATTTATTCCTACTCTCAAAAACAGACAAGTGGCTGATTTTTATGACCGGCTTGGCTTTTCTGTGATGCGAGTAGAAGAGGGTGTTAAATACTATATGGCGAATATTGACAAATTAGATTTGTCAATACCTGATTATTATTCAATAACAGTTAAACAATAAAGTTATGATTACGAATGAAGAAATAATGGATGTGATGAGAGCTGTTTTAAAAACAGATGTAGATGAGAATACCTCTCAGAATAATTGCGAAAAGTGGGATAGTATGAACCATTTGAATCTGGTTATAGAATTGGAAGATACTTTCGAAGTAGAGCTTGAGCCTAATGAAATCAGTTTGATGAAATCTTTCTCTGACATCAAAAATATTATTTCAAACAAGTTACAATAAGAACCATTATGGGAAAAACATTTATCATAGCCGAGATGTCGGCGAATCATAATGGCAGCAAGCAGATAGGCATAGAAACAATTCGTGCTGCCAAACGTGCAGGTGCAGATGCTATCAAGCTCCAAACATATACAGCTGATACCATAACGTTGGATAATGATAAAATGGAGTTTATGGCTGATTCTACAAGTGTTTGGGCCGGCATGCGTTTGTACGATCTCTATAAGCAAGCCTATACCCCTTGGGAGTGGCACGAAGAA
>ENA-OORS01000298-OORS01000298.1-human-gut-metagenome-genome-assembly--contig:-NODE-298-length-9457-cov-1.982451_pt1 | contig 9457 bp, 7 predicted proteins | sample MGYA00241170_ERZ501198 | MGnify/ENA primary metagenome ERZ501198 (study PRJEB25962, sample SAMEA2042553) | human gut metagenome | biome: human gut; feature: human-associated habitat; material: faeces... | reverse complement strand
GCTTGGATTTGCAAGAAGTATTGATCCTGTTATTAGTCAGGAGGTAACTATTACGAGAGTTGCCATTACAACAGAAAAAGATGCTGAGAATAAGAGTAACGAGATGGGAAGAAAGAGTATTGTTCCATATGGCTTGTATCGTGTAGAAGGTTATATTTCAGCAAATCTTGCAAGAAAAGTTACTGGATTTTCTGAGGAAGATCTAGAATTGTTATGGAATGCAATAATAAATATGTTTGAAAATGACCATTCTGCTGCAAGAGGAAAGATGGCAGTTCGTGAGCTTATTGTTTTTAAGCATAGTAAAGAGCTTGGTGACTGTCCTGCTTATAAATTATTTGATGCAGTTAAAGTGCAGAAAAATGATGATATACAATATCCAAGAAAATATCAGGATTATACAGTTACTATTAATGATGATGAGATACCGGATACGGTAGAAGTGAAAAGGATGATTTAATGGAATATTCTCAAGATGATTATCTGATGATTTCTGGAATACAGCATTTTAAATTTTGCAGAAGACAATGGGCGCTTATTCATGTTGAGCAGCAGTGGGCTGAAAATGAACATACTGTTATTGGCGAACTTATGCATAAAAAAGCGCATGATCCATATCTGACAGAAAAGAGAAAAGATATTCTGGTTGTCAGAGCTCTTCCTGTATCCTCAAGAAGCATGGGTGTGAGTGGGGAGTGTGATATTGTTGAATTTCACAAATGTGAAGATGGAGTGAAGCTCTATGGACATCGTGGAACCTATTCATTATATCCAATTGAGTACAAAAAGGGGAAACCCAAAGCGTCAAACGAAGATGAACTTCAGCTAATGGCGCAGGCTATGTGTCTGGAAGAAATGTTTTCAACAAAAATAACGGAGGGTGCTATATTTTATGGTGAGACAAGAAGACGCAAACCGATAGTGTTTACAGATGAACTTCGGGATGAAGTGAAAAAAATATTTGGAGAAATGCATGATTATTATGATCGAAATTATACACCTAAGGTCAAAACGTCGAAAAGGTGTGTATCTTGCTCTTTAAAAGATATTTGTATGCCAAAGATTGATAAAAGTGGTTCGGTGAAATCGTATATCAATAAGATGCTGGGGGAAACGTTATGAAGAAATTATTGAATACATTGTATGTTACATCGGAAAATAGTTATCTGGGGTTGGATGGAGAAAATGTTGTTGTATATGATGATAAAAATGAAATAGGCAGATTATCTTTACACAATCTCGAAGCAATAATTTCATTTGGATATAGAGGAACAAGTCCGGCATTAATGGGAGCTTGTGCGGATAGAAATATTTCTCTTTGTTATCTGACACCACAGGGAAAATTTCTTGCAAGAGTTTCAGGCAAAGTTAAGGGGAATGTCGTGCTAAGGAAACAACAATTCCAAAGCAGTAGTGAAGATATAAAGTGCCTGGAAATCGCAAAAAACTGTATTCTTGGAAAAGTGTATAATTCAAGATGGGTTCTAGAAAGAGCAATTAGAGATCATTCAATGCAGATAGATGTGGATAAGGTAAAAAAAGCATCTATAAAACTGAAAGAATTTCTTGATTATATCCAAAATTCACAGTCTATGAATCAGTTAAGAGGATATGAAGGTGAAGCAGCAAGTATATATTTTGGCGTATTTGATGAGTTGATTTTACAACAAAAGAAAGATTTTTTCTTTCAAGGGAGAAATCGGCGTCCGCCTCTTGATAATGTAAATGCAATGTTGTCGTTTACGTATACATTGCTTACAACTCAAATTACATCAGCGCTAGAGGTTGTAGGGTTAGATCCCTATGTTGGTTACATGCACACGGAACGTCCCGGTAGAGTATCACTTTCATTAGATCTTATAGAAGAATTGCGAGCAGTCATGGCTGATAGATTTGTTTTATCATTGATTAATAAAAAGATTGTAAATGGCAAGAGTTTTACAAAAAAAGAAAACGGTGCTGTATTGATGGATACAGATATTCGTAAAAAATTACTATCAGAATGGCAAAACAAGAAAAAGGAGATTATTACACACCCATATCTTAATGAAAAGGTGGAATGGGGAATGGTTCCATTTGTACAGGCAATGCTGTTGGCAAGATATTTAAGGGGAGATTTGGATGAGTACCCTGTATTTTTATGGAAATGAGGTGATGGCGTGCTTGTATTGATTACATATGATGTGAATACTGAAACTGCTGAAGGAAAAACCAGGTTGAGAAAAGTAGCTAAACAATGTGTAAATTATGGGCGAAGAGTTCAGAATTCTGTGTTTGAATGTATACTAGATAATGCTCAATGTGTGATGCTAAAGGCCATATTAACGGATCTTATTGATAAAGATGTGGATAGTCTCAGATTCTATTATTTAGGAAATCGTTATCAGACGAAGATAGAACATGTTGGTGTTGACCGTGGGATTCCTGCTGATCAGACATTGATATTATAAAATGTGGTGCGAAAGATAAGTAAACATGAATGTACCGGTTGTCTCGCACCTGAAATTACTTGTAAATTTGTACAATAAAATGAATAATAGGTTTTTGGTTTTACTTGTTATTTATCTTATTATATATTTATTGTCGGTATTGTATAAAAATAAACAAATTTTTTGTGCAATATTGCTGTCGCTCCTCTCGTGGGAGCGTGGATTGAAATATCCAATACGACTATTACTACTGTCCTAGTGTTAGTCGCTCCTCTCGTGGGAGCGTGGATTGAAATTGGGTACTTCTTCTTGGCTTCGGCAAGGCTCAAATCGGATTTATACTTGAAATCTGTCACAGCCTTGCTATCGTCCATAAGAAAGTCATTCAGATACTCTACTGTGACACGCTCCCCAGTTTCAAAAGCTGTCACTGGATACCGATTTCCCAGTTTCGACTGGGTGCCGACCATACGGAAGCCTTGAAAGATACCTTGGTACTGCACTTGCTCACGCTCTGTATAGGTGCTTGTGTACCTGTTCCATATCTTTCTGATTAGCTCATACTTGAACTCCCTTAACTGGTCTTGCAGATGTCTGTATAGCGGTACTGGCTTCTCAAAGAGATAATACAAATGCAGTCCATGACCGCTGTTCACACAGTAGGTACATTGTGGCAAAAAATCGTGCTTCATCTGATGGAACACATCTCTTAACTGCTCCATTTCCACTCCGTCAAGGTCTACAGCTATCCCATATAGCCACCTTGCATTTTTCGCTGTCCTGTTGCGTCCAGAATATCCGACTGGGGACATGATAGCGAACTCTGCCCCCTTGACCTCATCAATCATGTTCAGCTCGTCAAAGACAATATAGTTCCTCGCCTTTTCCCCCTCTATCACAGTGAGAACTCCGTTGCACTTCTCATCTTCTGGATGTCCCTCTCTCTCAAAACTACCCTCTGGGAACACAGCCCTGTAAAAATCCTTGGGCTTCACTTCCTCATAGAACTGCCCCAACCATTCATTTTTCATCTTGAACAACTGCTTATCAGTCGGCTTTCTTGCCATGAATAAACACCTCTTTTCTGGCATATACTTATACTATATCCGCTACCCTATGACTGTTAGCCCTAAAGGGCTATAGGGGGCTTATATTATCAATGAAGTTTTTCCACCTTTTTTATTAAAATATAACACCCCAGTTAAGGGGTGTCAATTTAATAGTATCCTCTCGACCTCATACACCCTTTTACATACCACCTTATCAGCACATAAACGATATGTACCAGTATCAGCAGTAAAAGAAGATTGATAGGGATTACCGCCCTTATAGGCTCTGCAAAGTACACCGATAGCCATGTACTGGCTGTCTGTTTGAGGTTTTACACCTATGTATTTTTCATTGGTTCTAAAAGGTCAATCCACCTGTCAGAGCGAAGCTCGTTTCCCTTGATTGATAGCTTGATTACTTACTTGATTACTTACTTGATTACTTACTTGATTACAGGGGGTCAAAAATCAAGTAAAATCAAGGCTTTTCAGACTTATAGGTCATAGACTTCTTCCCAATAGGTCATAGACTTCTTCCCAATAGGTCATAGAAAAATTCCAATAGGGTCATAGACTTCTTCCCAATAGGTCATAGAAAAATTCCAATAGGACATAAATACGCATTGACTTATTATGACCTATTGGATATAATAAGCACAGGAAAGAGAGGTGGAAAAAATGACAGTACAGGAATTTTTGCAGAACTATGGCGGTAATGAATGTGTGAGTATTGAGGGATACTGTGAAGAAAAACACTATGATTATTTCAGAGAAGCAGACGAGTGGGAGCTGTCTGATGATAACCCAAATCACTACAAACCGACCTGTATAGCCGAAGAACCGTGGTGGAATGAAGTCAAGGACCGAGAAATCAAGGAATGGAACATCATAGGCGGTGGAATGTATAAAGTTGAACTATGGATTGATTTGGAGGAATAGACGTGGCAAGAAAGAAGATTGAACCAATAACCAGTTTAGGCAATGAGGACAAGCTAACAGTACAAAAGAGTTTGCCACTCTTTGCCCTGTGGCGGTCGGAGCTGACACTTGCAGAGTTCAAAATCCTTGACACATATCTCTCAAGGATAGATAGCCATAAACCCGAAAAACGTGCTGTGATGTTTGAAAAGGGCGAGCTTGAAAAGATACTCGGAGTGAAGAGAATCAACAACCAAGACCTTGAAACAAGGCTCAAGCACCTTATGGGAAACGTGATAGAGATACCAGACGAAAGCATGAAAAAGGGGTTCAGACTAGTAACGCTGTTTGAAGAAGCGGTTGCGGAACAGGACGATTATGGGCTGTGGCAAGTAAAACTGGAATGTACCCAAAAAGCTATGAAGTATTTTTTTAACATTGAAAACCTCGGCTATTTGCGTTATAAGCTACGCTGTATCACATCACTCACAAGCCGGTACACATACATCATGTTCATTTACCTTGAAGCCAACCGCTTCCGGAAGAGTTGGGACGTGCCACTTGATGAACTGAAACAAATTCTTGATTGCGATAAAGAGGAGACTTATAAAGCTTTTAAGAGATTTAATGACTTGATTTTGAAAAAAGTGCAAAAGGAAATGTACGAAAAGACAGAGTGCAGATATTCCTACGAGCCTGTCAAAAAAGGGCGGTCTGTGGTGGCAGTCCACTTTGAAGTTGAGACACTTCCAAAAGCAAGCCTTGAAGAAGTGGACGAAAACCAAATGACACTGGAACAGTGGCAAGAAGAAGCGGTAAAAGAAAAAGAGCTGTGGCAGACTCCGCTTGAAGATTTTAATTTCACACAGGAACAGTATGATGAACTTTTTTCTGTGCTGATAACCATACCTGACTTTAAACTTCCGCAAAGCTCCGCTTGCTATGGTTCGGTTGAACTTATGCGGTATCACTACATAGACCAAAAAGCAAAGGAGATAAAAAGACGGGATACGCAGAAGCCTATCAGAAGCAAGTTCTCGTATCTTTTGAAGCTGATGAAACAGGATGCCGAAGAATAAAAAATAGACTGCTCTCCGTTCGGATGAGGAGCTTGCTCCGTTGGATCCGAATGGCAGCAGTCTTATTTTTTTGCTTAAGGTGGTATGTAAAAGGGTGTATGAGGTCAAGAGGGTACTACTAAATTGACACCCCAGAAATGGGGTGTTATATTTGTATTACAGATGTGCAAAAATCTATTGATAAGATTAGCGGTCAAGCGAAGCAAGGGCAGTATATTATATAATATATCTAAGTAGGAGAAAAATATGCGTAGAAATACAAAAACAATGTATGAGTGGAGAAAGGCATATAGGGATAAAGAGGAGCTGATGTTGGAGAGAGGTTTTCCAGAGGTCAGCCCCCATGAGTTCTATCGTGACTTGTTCCCAGATGGGAGCTTGCAGAGTGCAGAGCATGACGGAAAAGGAAATGTGATTGCAACCCAGATAAGACCGTCTGGAAAGGGAAGAACGAAGCAGTGGGTTATAGATGATAGTCTGAATATGCTTGATAAGGTCATAGGGGACGAGTTCGGACTGATACCGCCTATCACGTTCTATGGCAAGACACATACGAAGCAGAACGCACATGAACTGTATGCGGTTGCAATAGATATTGATTATGTCGGAAAACAGCAGTTGAAGAACCTCTTGAAGCAGTTCGGGAACGGAGTACAGCTCCGACCGACCTACCTTGTGAGTTCTGGAAAGGGTGTCCATGCCTATTACTTTTTGAAAGAGCCAGTACAGTTGTATCATAATCTGGAAGATACCCTTGCGGAGCTGAAAGAAGCATTTATCCGCAGACTATGGAACGATACGAGCAGTATCAGACCAGACAGCCCAGATATAACAGGTATCTATCAAGGCTTTAGGTGTGTTGGGAGCCAGAGCAAGCTGGGGGCAGACTTCCCAGTGAAAGCCTATAAGATGTCGGATAACCGCTATACTCTGGAAGATATAAAGGACAGCATACCGAACTGTAAGGTTGATTTATCGGTGCTTACAGAGAAGCCGAAGAAAGAAAAGAGTAAGCTGTCACTGGACGAAGCAAAGAAGCTGTACCCAGAGTGGTATCAAGAGCGAGTTGTAGAGGGCAGACCGAAGAAAAAAGGCACATGGGTATGTAATGAAGCCCTTTATGAGTGGTGGAAGAACAAGATTTTTACCGAAGTAAAGGTAGGCGGTAGGTACTTCTCAATCATGGCATTGTGTGCGTATGGCTTGAAATGTGGCATATCTGAAAGACGAATAAGGCAAGATGCCTATTCATTTTTGGAGCATCTGGAGAGCCTTACAGATGATGAGGACAACCATTTTACAAGGGAAGATGTAAAGGACGCATTGAAAGCCCTCAAAGCTGATAACAAGCTACTTTCGACTATGGCAAGCCGAGAATGGATAGAGAAGCAGACGAAAGTTGTCATACCGCCAAATAAGAGGAACGGCAGAAAGCAAGCCATGCACTTAAAAATCGCACGTTTTACCCTTGAAACAATGAATGAGGACAGGGGCAAAGCTCTACAAGGGAGACCAGACAAGGCGAAGATTGTCGAAGAATGGAGAGAAAGCAACCCTCTGGGAACAAAAGCGGAATGCGAAAGGGATACTGGCTTGAGCCGACATACTGTATTGAAGTGGTGGAGCGTGGGCGAAGCCCTCTAAGGCATTTCCCCTTAATTACCCAAGAGCCATAAGAAAAAGAGTGTCAAGGGCAGTCGCAAGACTGTGCAGTTTACCCTTGATACTCTTTTTTGTTGGCTACAATGTCCGCGGGGAAAATGCTTGTCCGTCCGTTCCGTTACTCCCTCATGGGTTCGATTGTCCATTCCAAAATGAGAAAGTAAAGGGTTGTCTGCGACAATTTTTTTCTAGTAATACTTCCTGTACTGCTTGTAGCCTACCCTTGCAAGCATGGCTATAATCTGCACCAGTAAGAGCAGTAAAAGCAGATTGACAGGCAGAAAAGCCTTAAAAACATCAGCAAAAAAGATAATCAATGCCAGGCTTACCAGGAACACAGACAGGCTCGCCAGGTCGGCTTGATTCTCTTTGAACCACTCAAACCATGCGTATATGCCAGTAAAGGCAAGAATGACAAGTACAATGGCAACACCGAAACAGGCGATAATAAATAAAAGCCAGTGTACTATGGTCGCTACTATCGGTTGCGGTATCATATCCCCTAGCTTGGAAGCCTGTATTCCGAGCCAGTAAAGGCTTTTTCCACACCACATGAAGAAATTACCGACTGTGATAAAAAACGTCTTAAAATCGCCTGTAAAGGCTTTAGAACGTATCGCAGTAAATACTGTCACAAGAATGCCATACAGCAGACAGCCGAACAAAAAACCCTCATGGCTGACGGTAAGAGCCTTATACTCACTGTCAAGCGACCTCTGTTTGGCTTCATATACGCCCTGTAAAGCGTTTAATTTGCTTTCAACGAGGTTCAGTGCCTTTTTATCAATCTGACCGCTTAAATCGGCTTCTACGGCTTCTAAATGGCTTTTTAGCTTGTCGGCTTCCTGTGCCTTGCTCTCTGCTATACGTTCACGCTTTGCACATTCTTCTTTAACGGCTGATACCTCTGTCATGGCTTCTTGCCTTGCGTTCTGCTCGCTCTTTTGCAAGTCGCTGTTCAGCTTCTTTAGCCTGTCGTTCTCTTTCACGATTAAGTCGCTCTCGTTCAGCTTCTCTATCAGCTCGGCTTGCTCCGCTATCTTTTTCTTTTGCTGTTGCACTATCGATACCAGTTCTTGCACTTGCGAGGAGTTCGCCGATTGTCTCGCCTGTTCCAGTTGGCTGTTGAGTTTTTCCAAGTTCGACAGAGCGAGAGAATACTTCTTTTTCGTGTTCATCAACTCTGACTGTGTTCTTTCCAGTTCCTTGCTGAAGCTCTCCGCTTGCTCGACTGCTTCTAAGGCTTGCGAGTCTTTCTGCGACACTTCCGCCTGCAGGTCGGTTATGGTCTGCCTGTACTGTTCTATTTCCGTCTGCATTTCCTCTAGCTGATTCATCAGCTGTTCTTGCAGTTCTAAGTCGCTGTAATCGCTCATTTAATGCCTCCTTCACTTTATCCTTTAACTGTTCTAGTAGCCTTGCAAATAGGCTCTGCTGATGTTCCAACGCTGACAGCTGTATGTTGGCTGCGTTGATGTCTCTATTGATTTCGCACCGCTCTGCAGTCTGCCCTTTCTGCTCCATATCCCTTGCGACATATCCCTCATGGATAGTCGGTATCCGTTCAATGCCCTGTCTTTCAAAGCTCCTGTGGTCTACCCTTTCAAGGCTCTGTGCCTGTTCAAGGGCTTTGTTACAGTGGTCTTCCCAACGTTCTCGCCATTCTTCGACCTTTTCCGACCTGTTCCAGTCATTGGCTTCGACTGTCTCTCTCTGCCACATTTTCCGACCTCTCGCCCCTATCTTCTGTTCTCCTGTCTTGGGGTCTATCTGCGGTATCTTCTGTCCGTTCTCGTCCAGTTTATAGGCTTTCTTCTCTTTCTGCCCCCACTCGCCATTCTCCTTTATCGGTCTTGTAGTTCCCATGATGTGTGCGTGGTGATTTCCGTCTTTCCAGTGGATATTGGCATCTACGCACATACCCTCATCAACAAGGCTCTGTGCGTACCCTCTGACAAGCTCCTTGCCCTGTTCAAGGGTAAGCTCATTAGGGAGTGCCACTTCCCACTCTCTCGCAAGCCTTGCGTTGCTCTGCTTCTCCACTTCCTCGACTGCGTTCCATAGGGTTTCTCTGTCTTGGTACTCTCTCGGTGCATTCTCGCAAAGGAATATTTCAGAGTAGGCAACCTCTGACTTGTTTGTATAATCGTGCGTCAGTCCTGTTTCCCTGTCTTCCAATTTTTCGCCCGCACGATATGAAGCCGAAGCCACAGCAGACTTGCCACCGCTTCGGCTGATATTCTTTACCGAACAATGATAGATAGCCATATCGTCAATTCTCCTTTCTGTGAATATGAGGTAATGCAAGGGGTTGAGGGGC
>ENA-OORS01000278-OORS01000278.1-human-gut-metagenome-genome-assembly--contig:-NODE-278-length-10124-cov-1.758367_pt1 | contig 10124 bp, 6 predicted proteins | sample MGYA00241170_ERZ501198 | MGnify/ENA primary metagenome ERZ501198 (study PRJEB25962, sample SAMEA2042553) | human gut metagenome | biome: human gut; feature: human-associated habitat; material: faeces... | reverse complement strand
GAGCGACGTGAATCAGTTGGCTTCGCTTCCTATTCAGCAGAAGGGAAAGGTGAATACAATTATTCCGTCCAATGAAGTCATCAACTGGCAGGCAGGCGGTGTGCTGACCATTTCGATGGATTATGCCCGCCAGTTGAGTTCGGTGCTTATCGATTTGGGAGATGCGGAGGTTGCTGATTCGAAGTTTAAACTGGAAGTAACTTCGGATGGTACAAACTGGCAGGCGGTGGATTTGAAACCGGGATACAGAACGCAGGTGAAGGCATCTCTCAAGGATTTGAGCGTTGCGAAGATGAGGTTGGTGAATGTTTCCGACACAGAGCAGAAGGTGTATTTCAAAATGTTCCGTTTTACGGAGAATTGATATGGTTCCTGATTCTTAAAATAGAGTTACGCGTCTGGGGCGATGCTCCCCGTTGTTCTTAAGATCGGAATGACGGGGGGCACTTTTTTAGGAAGTTATTCAAGGCATTTGTCCAAGTCGCGGATGATTTGCTCTTTATCCATATTTTGTCCGATGAATACTATCTTCAGCATGCGGTCGCCGTATTGTTCGTCCCAGTCTCTTAGCAATCCCGGTTCTTGGCGCATCAGTTCTATCATGTCTTCTTCGGGAGCGGTGGCATACCATTGTCCGGCTTCAGTTATTTTCTTCTGTATACCTGCTTGTTCAAAGAGGAAGGACATGTCGCGGTTGTGGCTGAAGTAGCAGACACCCTTGGCGCGGATAACGCTGCGGGGCCATTTGGTAGCGACATAGTGGTCGAACTTATGAATGTCGAATGCAGGACGGCGGTAGACAAATGTGCCAATACCGTATTCTTCTACTTCACCTCCTTCGTGATGGTGGTGATGACATTTCTCGTGATGATGTTCGCTTTCATGATGATGTTCATCTTCATGATGGTAATGCGCCTCTTTTTCCTCCTCTTCGCTTACTTGTTGCTCTATGCCACGAATCCATCCGGCGGAAGTTGCGGCACGTTCAAAGTTAAAGAGGTGGGTATGGATAATCTTATCCAGGTCTACATCTGCATAGTTGCACTCTATAATTTGGGCACCGGGTTGCAAGGTGTGGATAATCTGCCTGATACGTTTTAATTCCTCGGGCTGTACTTCTGCTGCTTTGTTCAGCAGAATAATATTGCAGAACTCAATCTGCTGAATGATGAGGTTTTCTATATCTTCCTCATCAATGCCTTTGCGTGTCAAATCATCTCCGCAAGAAAATTCACTTTGCAGACGTAAGGCGTCCACCACGGTGGTAATGCAGTCTAAGCGGCAAATACCGTATTTAGTATACGCTCCTCCCATATGAGGAATGGAGCAGAGTGTTTGGGCAATAGGCTCCGGTTCACAGATGCCACTCGCTTCAATCACGATGTAGTCGAAGCGTTGCATCTTCATGATTTCGAACATCTGCTCTATCAAGTCTGTCTTCAGCGTACAGCAGATACAGCCATTCTGCAGAGCTACCAGGCTGTCGTCTTTCTTTCCCACCACGCCACCTTTCTGTATAAGGTCTGCATCAATGTTCACTTCGCCTATGTCATTGACGATAACGGCAAACTTAATGCCACGTTTATTAGAAAGGATGTGATTTACCAACGTCGTTTTGCCACTACCCAGATAACCGGTCAACAGCAGTACGGGGATTTCTGTTGTATTTATAGTCATTTCTGTTATAGATTAAACTTTCTTGTATATTTATCTTTCTGCCTCTATGGTGTAGGTAAAGCTGTCTGCACGATAGTATCCTATATTGTATTCAATGGGAGTTCCATTGATATCATAAACAAATCTTTTCCTTATTAATATAGGGTCGCTGGATTTGATATCCAGTTTTTCTGCGATATATTCTCCGGCCAACCGTGCGGATACTTCCTCTTTACTGGTTTTTACGATGATGTCATATTTATTTTCAAGTATTCCATAAAGAGGTTGGGTGAAGTCCTCATCACCGGTCAGTGGTATACTCGGATTGAAATAAGAGATGAAGGAGACAAAAGGATATTCTTTATTACCGCGTACTCTTTCCAATACCATACATTTTGTTCCCTTTTCAGGGTCTATATTGAAAAAGGTACATATTTCTTCGGATGCTTTCTTAAAACTGACATGCAATTCGAAGTTTTTAATTTCGATACCTAGCATTTTCATTTCTTGTGAGAAGCTCAACCAGTTCTTTACTCCTCCTATAATACCTTTTTTTACAACCTTTGTACCATGCCCTTTTTTTCTGACCAATAATCCCTCGAATACCAGTTTGTTGATTGCTTGGCGAAGTGTATTTCTCGATATGTTTAATTGTTCAGACAATAAAACTTCATTGGGAAGAAGTTTCCCATTTTTGTATTCCTCTGATTCTATCAGCTTTCTCAGCACTTCTTCTGCTTGAATGTGAAGAGGTTTTTCTGAGCTTGGGTCTAATTTCATGGTTATATTTCTCCTTTTATTCGTTGGTATTGCAAAGATAATTCTTTTTTTTGAAAAAAACTTCAGAGTTTCTTTTGTTTTATATTTAAAGATTATATATTTGCACAAAATAAATATATGTTCATACATTAGTGAATATTTGAGCGTACATAATTATGAGAAAAGTAAATTACGACAAGTTTCCTTCTACAAAGATTTCGGGAACAATTCTTCGGGGATGGAATGATATTTATACCTTACTGATGGGGTGTTTTGAAAGTAGAAAGGTGTTGGCTGTTGAACTCTATGCAGGAGTGCGTGAAGATGAAGTTATAAATGAATTGAAATCGTTGTCACCTACCTTGCTTATTAATACACGTGACTTGATGAAGCCGGAAAATGAGATTAAGGAAATGACAGGGCGCTTTATGACAGAGGATGTTCTTTTTGGCTATGTGACGAACTTGTCTTTGAAAGACTATTTTGATGCAGATAAGCTGGATGTGGCCCGGAAGCTGGTAGCGACAGGTGATAGAGTGATTGTGGTGGGTTCGGGCGCTGCTATGGTAGCTCCGGCAGAAGCAACGCTGGTGTATGTTGATATGGCCCGTTGGGAGATACAACAACGCTTCCGTACACACGAAGTAAAGGCTTTGGGAGTGGATAATCGTGAAGATGCTGTATCTTTGCAATATAAGAGAGGATATTTTAATGATTGGAGAGTCCTTGACAAGTATAAGGAAGGTTTGTTTGATAAAGCAGATTTCTGGTTGGATACGCACATTGCAAACGACCCGAGACTGATTGATAGAGAGACTTTCTTTAAAGGAATAGAAGAAACAATTAAGACCCCTTTTCGCGTAGTGCCTTTCTTTGATCCGGCACCGTGGGGTGGACAATGGATGAAGGAAGTGTGTGGATTGAATCCTGAAAAAGAAAATTATGGTTGGTGTTTCGATTGCGTGCCTGAAGAGAATAGTCTTTATTTTGAGGTGAACGGTGTGCGTTTTGAATTGCCGTCAGTCAATTTGGTGCTGCTGAAATCAAGAGAGCTTCTTGGTGAGCCGGTAGAAGCACGTTTTGGTAAGGATTTCCCTATTCGTTTCGATTTTCTGGATACGGTAGGCGGTGGAAACCTTAGTGTGCAGGTACATCCTACCACGCAATTCATCCGTGAGAATTTCGGTATGTATTATACTCAGGACGAGAGCTATTACCTTCTGGATGCTAAGGAAGGAGCTTCGGTTTATCTTGGTTTGAAGAATGGTATCAATAAAGATGACATGATTAATGATTTGCGTGAGGCTCAGAAAGGCAATATTGTTTTTGATACGGAAAAGTATGTGAATAGATTGCCTGCTAAGAAACACGACCATTATCTGATTCCTGGTGGAACAGTACATTGTTCCGGTTCGGAGGCACTTGTATTGGAAATCAGCTCGACACCCAACTTGTTCACATTCAAACTTTGGGACTGGCAGCGTTTGGGATTGGATGGCAAACCGCGCCCCATTAATGTGGAAAGAGGCAAGTTCGTGATAGATTGGAAACGGAATACGGAGTATGTACAAGAACATCTTGCTAACCATTTTACTGATGTAGCCGAGGGAGATGGTTGGAGAGAAGAACGCACCGGATTGCATCCGAATGAATTCATTGAGACTCGCAGACATTGGTTTACTAAATCTGTAACACATTATACTAACGGCAGCGTGAATGTACTGAACTTGGTGGAAGGTGAAGAAGCGGTGGTTGAAAGTCCGACGAATGCATTTGAACCGTTTGTGGTGCATTATGCCGAAACCTTCATTATCCCTGCAAGTGTAGAAAAATACACGATTACCCCTTATAGAGAAGCAATCGGCAAGGAGTGCGGAACTATTAAGGCTTATGTGAGATTCTGAGAAATATTTATTTAATTTTAATCTAATATAATATGTATGAACATGACGAAAGGGTGGTGATGACTTTAGATGCCGGTGGAACGAATTTTGTTTTTTCGGCTATCAGAGGGTGTGTGTCTGTTGTGGAGCCTGTGTGCTTACCGTCTGTACCTGATGATTTGGATGGATGCTTGTCTGTGTTGGTAGAGGGCTTTCGTAAAGTGAAAGGTTCCCTTATGGAAGAGCCGGTTGCCATTAGTTTTGCATTTCCTGGTCCGGCAGATTATGAACATGGAGTGATTGGCGATTTGCCTAACTTTCCTGCTTTCTGTGGTGGAGTGGCTTTGGGACCTTTTTTGGAAGAAAAGTTTGGTATTCCCGTTTTTATCAATAATGATGGCAATCTGTTTGCTTATGGTGAAGCTTTGTCTGGAGCATTGCCACAACTTAATCATGAACTTGAAGCGGCTGGAAATCCTAAACGCTATAGAAATCTGTTGGGAATTACTTTGGGTACTGGCTTTGGGGCAGGTGTGGTTATTGATAATTGTTTACTGACCGGTGACAATGGTTGTGGTGGTGATGTATGGCTGATGCGTAATAAAAAGTATCCGGATATGCTTGCTGAAGAGAGTGTCAGTATTCGTGCTGTTCGTCGCGTATATCGTGAACTGACCGGAGAGGATACGGATGTTCTGGCTCCAAAAGATATATTTGATATTGCTGAAGGTATACGCGCAGGTAATCGTGAAGCTGCAATAAAGTGTTTTGAAGAGTTGGGTGAGATGGCAGGTGCCGCTATTGTCTGTGCACTCAATATTGTGGATGGTATAGTGGTTATAGGTGGAGGAGTGTCAGGTGCATTCAAATACATATTACCGGCTATGATTCGTGAGATGAAACGTTCTATATCTACTTTTGCAGGATTGAATTTTGATTGTTTGCAAAGCAAGGTTTATAATCTTATGGATGAAAAGGAGCATTCTCTTTTCTTAGAAAACAAAAGCGGATATGTGAAAATGCCATTTACGGAAAAACTTGTTACTTATGATTGCTCGAAGAAGATTGGAATTATGGTTTCTGATTTAGGAGCTAATAAGGCGATTGCTTTGGGTGCTTATGCCTATGCTCTCTCTCAATTGAATAAGAATGTGGCTTTTTAGCGGATAAGACTTTAATAATCATATCAGCCGAAGGGTTGTTACTTGTTTTGGAATTTATTAACCAATATTGACAAGGAAAGCTTGTTTTTTTTATGGAAAGTAAATATTTTTTTTTAAAGGTGTTACCCGTGCTATTCGGATTCTGGATAATGGGTTTTGTTGATGTGATAGGCATTTCAGTGAGTTATACCAAAGAACAGTTTGGATGGAGCGAAATTCGAGCTGGGCTCTTACCGTTCATGGTGTTTTTTTGGTTTTTGGTGCTTTCGGTACCCGTGGCCTCACTTATGAATCGTTTCGGACGTAAAAATGCTGTGCTACTTAGTATGCTGTTTACTTTTGTGGGTATGGTGTTGCCTTATTTTTTGTTTAATGAGTGGACTTGCTATTATGCTTTTGCCCTGCTTGGTATAGGTAATGCTATTTTACAGGTATCGCTCAATCCGTTGCTGCAAAACGTGGTTAGTGGTAAAATGCTTACCAGCTCGCTTACGGCGGGTCAACTTGTCAAAGCCTTGTCAGCATTTGTAGGTCCCTTATTGGCAGGTTATTGCTCATATCATTTGGGTGGATGGGAGATGATGTTCCTAATCTATGCAACTATCACTCTGCTTTCCACTGTTTGGCTTTATTTTGTCCCGATTAGTAGAGAAGAGATTATAGATGGAGGCTCATCAATAGGCACTACTTTGGGCCTACTTAAAGACTGCCGAATATTGGTTCTGTTCTTGGGCATTATTTGCGTGGTAGGGCTTGATGTGGGTATGAACACTGTTATCCCCAAACTGCTTATTGAGCGTATTGGGATGGGGATTGAAGAGGCTGGTTATGGTACAAGTGCCTATTTTGCAGCCCGTACTTTGGGTGCATTCTTGGGTGTTTTTATCTTGGCGAAGGTATCTGAAAAGCTCTATTTCACCAGCAATATGCTTATTGCTCTATTGGCTTTGGTTGGACTTATCTTGGTAGATTCTTATATCGGCATACTGATTTTTGTATGTATTATTGCTTTTTGTGCAGCTGGTATCTTCTCGGTAATCTACTCTTTGGCTATGAAAACGATGCCCCATAAGTCGAACGAAATCTCAGGGCTGATGATTACCGGTGTTTCGGGTGGTGCTATAGCTCCCCTACTTAGGGGAGTCGCGACCGATGCCTGTGGTACTCAGATAGGTTCATTGTTGGTCTTGGGTGTATGTATAGCTTACTTGTTGTTTTGTTCGTTTACAGTAAAGACTCTGCGAAATGTCAATGAATAGATTGTTTTATATATGTATATCATTATTATTAATATCTTGTCAACTGTCCAGAAATGATGAGTTGGCGGAGAGTGATGAGAATCGTGCTAAGCTCGTTTCCATAGCTAACCTGCCATGCTATCAAGTAAAATATCAACTTGGCACCAACGTGCATTGCATGTGTGAGTCTCATTCTGTTAATACTGGCGGACTATTGGGTAGTGCTTATAGTGGCATCCCTTATCCTCAAGATATTGAGTCGTGGCACAAAATATTCAAACATTTGAGTTGGTTTGGATTTAATTGGATACGTTTGGGATTTGAACACAATGACATACAATATGAAAAGGGAAGATACGTATGGCAAAATCTTGATGATTTCGAGGAGAAGACACGCAACTACAAGAATATGCTTCTCTTTCTAAATTGGGCTGAAGAAAACCGGGTAGATGTGCTACTTCAAGAATTTGCCCAAGCATGTGACTGGAATTGTATACCCGGGCAGAAGATTGGTCATAGTGCTCCTCGCGATTTGGAGCAATGGGCAGAAGGATATGTAGCTTTAGTGAAGCATCTGTTGGAAGAGAAAAGATATACCTGCATAAAAATGCTTAATATATCCAATGAACCAGAAAATTGGTGGGATTGGTGGAAAGGACGTAAAATATGCGAGGGGTACAAAATTGTGCGCCAAAAGCTCGATGCAGCCCACATCGATATTCCGCTGGCTGGTCCGGAGTATATGTCGGACTACAATTATACTAAGAACTGGCATGAATGTAAACCTTATATTGATATTTTCGAAACACACAATTACGATGACAGTCATAAAAATACCATTGCATTTCGTCCCATAGCAGATTTGAATTATCCAACTATTTGGGGTGAATACGCAGGAGGAGACAATCGTGGATACGAATGGAATTTGTGGGTGGCCAAGTGGCAAGTGGGCGGTTACAACAACGGTATCGATGGATTTGCACGTTGGAATTTCCTTAATACGAACAATATTGATGGTAATTTCTCTTATATCATAACGTGGGATACTATTACTGACAAGGTGTTGAGTGGAGAGTTTCATAAACAGCCAAACTTATATCATATAGATGGTCTCATTTCAAGATATGTACCTCGTAACTCTTATGTGCTTCCTACCGCTTGTACTGAGAAGAACCTCATTCCGGTGGTGTTTAGAACTCCGGGTGGAAACTATTCGTTGCTTGTTGTGAGCCAAATGGAAAATGGTAAAACAGTAGATTTTACTTTACAAGGATTGGACAAGGAAATAGTGCTCTACAAATATTCCATTACTCCAGAGCAGGAAGGCTTGGAAAATGTAGATTTAAAAACTGGTAAAATGTTTATGCTCGATGCAAAAAACAACGCATTTACTGATGAAGTGAGCAAATGGAGCATGAATGTTTATTCTACTTTTGACTTGTCAATGGCCGATAATGGTGTGGTGGAGGATGGTGTTGGCAGATTAGAAGAGTTTAATGTTCCCTTAGATAGTAATGCCAAAGTGGTGGACAGCGAAAGTGACTATCTAGTTTTTTCCAAGTATTTCGGGAAGGATTATATACAGGGTGCTTATCATGGGAGTGAGCGCATCTCTAATATTCAGAAGGCTTTCTATGAGTTCTCGTTCAAAGGTGATGGTTTCAGATTATACGGTTCTCAAGATACAAATGGTGCTTTAGCTTCTGTATATGTCAATGACAAATTTGTTGGTTATGCAAGTAACTATGCACCTGGCAATAAAATCGGAATGATGATATTTGACAGCGGTAATCTTCCTTTTGGAACCTACCATGTTAAAGTGGTGAATCAAAACATAAAAACCGTTACGAGCAAAGACTGCTTTGTTAGTATTGACGCGGTGGCTCTGCCATCTATGCAGTCGAAGTTCTTATTATAGCGTATAGACGGATGTAACAACAGATGGATAGTTACTTATAATGAGCAATATGTGAATTTATTTAATTTTAATCTTTTATGAAACACAAAATTTATTTATCATTGATTTTTCTAATGATGTCAATAATGGCTTTCGGACAGAACATTAGATTATCCGGAACTGTCTCAGATGACAGTGGTCTACCTTTAATTGGGGTGAATGTAATTATAGTTGGTACAACACAAGGTACTGTTACGAATTTAGATGGTCAATACACTGTGTATCTGCCAAGTAAGGGAACGCAAGTAAAGTTTAGCTATATGGGTTACAAGGATGTCCTTGTAACTTCTGATGGCGGTGTGCGAAATGTTACGATGAAGGAAGAGTCGCAATTACTTGAGAGTGTTGTTGTGATTGGTTACGGTTCGGTACAAAAGAAAGATGTAACAACTTCTGTTGCTACTGTTTCACCGGATGAATTAGCCAATAAACCCCTTTTCTCTGTGGGCGAAGGTTTACAGGGTAAAGCTGCAGGTGTGCAAGTTGTGTTGCCTACCGGTAAGCCCGGTGCAAAACCTTCTATTAGAGTGCGTGGCGCAACTTCGGTTTTAGCCAGTAATGAACCTCTTTATGTGGTAGATGGTGTCCCTACAACTGACTTGGGTATAGTGAACTCTACCGATGTTGAAAGTATTCAGATTTTAAAAGATGCTTCATCGGCTGCCATTTATGGCGCACGTGCTGCTAATGGCGTGGTAATTGTAACTACTAAAAAAGGAAAGAAAGGAAGTCCCAGAGTTCATATGGGAGCTTACTTTGGTGTGTCGCAGGTTTCTAAACGGATTGAAGCACTTAATACAACTGAATATCTCCGACTTTTGGATGATATGAATATTGCTATTCCAGCAGGTGTGAACCGAGATATTAATACTAATTGGTTCGATGAAACTTTCGAAATTGGTTTTAAACAGAATTATGAGCTTTCTGTAAGTGGTGGGTCAGATAATTCATCGTATTATATATCAGGGGATTATATTTCTGATAAAGGTATTCTGTCAGCTGCGGAATGTGATAAGTTTTCTTTGAGAACTAATTTGAATTCAGAGGTTAGACCTTGGCTGAATTTGAGTGCCAGCATGAATTATATTCACTCTACGTCGAAGGATGTACCCGACAACAAAGGCTCTGATAAGGGGGGCGTTATTATGAGTATTATGAATACTCCTCCTTTTATGCCTATTTGGAATCCTGATAAGCCCGGACAGTATGCTTCTAATCCCTTCTCAGGGACGTTCGAAAACCCTCTTGCTACTCTTTCTAGTGAAAATAATGGTAAGTGGAATCAGTTTGTTGGTAATGTGAGTGCTGAGTTTAAACCCTTTAAGGGATTCTCTTTCAAAACATCTTTTGCTGTAGATGTAAGTTCTTCGGAGTGGGATTCCTATACCGATAATATAAAGACTGGTTGGGGACGTCAAAACAATGGCTTGGCTTCTTCGGGTAAGTATAATAATTATACTTGGCTGAA
>ENA-OORS01000275-OORS01000275.1-human-gut-metagenome-genome-assembly--contig:-NODE-275-length-10217-cov-1.404842_pt1 | contig 10217 bp, 6 predicted proteins | sample MGYA00241170_ERZ501198 | MGnify/ENA primary metagenome ERZ501198 (study PRJEB25962, sample SAMEA2042553) | human gut metagenome | biome: human gut; feature: human-associated habitat; material: faeces... | reverse complement strand
GAAACGATGCATCGAGCGAATGGTAAAATCAGTGAAATGAGAGAACGGCTTAATTCTCATATCAATCACGGAAAGTAAAAATAAGAAATCCGCCATCAGTCGTTATTCGTAAAGATAAATTCTGATGACGGCTTTCTTTTCTTGATTCAAACATCCGTTTCACGGCACGGTTCACACTTTTTCAATATTTTCCAACCGCTTTTCCTTGGTGATTTTCGCATAAATTTGAGTCGTGGAAATGTTCTTATGACCAAGGATAGAGCTAACGGTTTCAATCGGTACTTCGTTGGATTGCAATATAGTAGTCGCTGGTCTTTTGTCGGTTGATTTTTATCCATTGGTGGTCATCGAAGTAAGTCACGATATTTTCCTCTTTCAGATTGCGCATATCTGAAAAGCTCAATCCCGTGAAGATGCAGAACAGGAACATATCGCGGTTATAGTCCTGACGCTTATACCGCAGCTCGGTAGTCATCATACGCCGGAGTTCATCTTCCGTTAAAAAACTACGTTCCGGATTCGGAGCCGTATATTGATAGAGGGAAAAGGGGTTGCGAGGCATCCAGCCGTTGTTGAACGCGATTTTGACAACGTATTTCAGGCATTTGAGATAACCGCTGACGGTCGTAGGCTTGAGCCCCAGATCGGATTTAAGGTAGACGTGGTATTGCTCGATGAACGACTGTTCCAATTCGAGCAGCGGAATATCGTGGAGGTTGTACTCGTGTTTCAGAAAGGCCCGGAGATGTCCCAGCGACGCCCGATAGCGCCACCAGGTACTTTCTGAGCGGTCTACGCCGATACGTTTGAAAAGATCATTCGTGTAATGTTCGAAAACATCTACAAGAGTCCGGTATCGTTCTCCCATACCCAGATAGGCGTTCTTGACCTTTTCAGCCGTGACGTAGGCATCGTGATCGCAAATCGACTGATAGTGTTTGCCGATCTGGATACGGATATTGTCCAGATGACGGTTGATGCGATCCGCTTCGAGACTACGGCCTTTGGCGCGGCCACCGCTGACCTCCCAAAGCGTTTCCGAAACGGAGAGCTTCGCGCTGAACTGGGCGATGCTACCGTTGACCGTGATGCGACCCATGACAGGGACGACTTTCTGATCTTTGTCTTTGTTCCTTTTAAGGTAGAACAGAACCTTGAACGTGCTGCGCATAAACTCTGCTTTTTTAAGGTGGACAAAAATAATTTCGGCAGAGTCGTCCGACAAGATGAATATAAACGTAATAGACTGTAAATAACCGTTGTATGTAACCGCAGGCATCCCAAAACAAGGTAATGATTTGGAAACGCAACTCTCGGTTATTTATGCAGAAAGATTCACATTCTCTCGATATTTCAATACCGACATGATGAATAACAATCTGAATATCAGTTATTATACTTCGATTTGCTTTTTATAGATAGCCGTTGTACTTTTGTCACCAAAAACTGACAATTCTTAATCGAAAAAGTCAGTACAGAAATAAAGATCATTTAGTTTACATAAATAGCATTGATATTTTGTAATGGGAGGACTTTTAACATTCAGAGTCGGAAACTTTGACACAACAGCAGAACGTGAGCAGTTTCGGTTTCTCTGTGAGCGACTTAAAGCTCACTATGAGGATTCGAATGAATTCTGTGTGTTCGCAGGCAACTATAATATTGGATGTGAGTTAGATGCCCTCTTTATAAAGAAGGACGCTATTATTTCTATAGAATTCAAAAATTATGGAGGTAATGTTGTTGCCAATGAAAATGGAGAATGGACATGCAATGGTAAAATTATTAAGGGAGGTTCGAGAAAGACTGTTCTTCAACAAGCTAGGATAAATCATTCCACGGTAAAGAAAGAACTTAAAGTCTTAGGTGTTGTAAAGAACCAAATCAAGGACGTGCCACACCTTATTATTTTTCATCAACCAATAGAGTTGGAGAACAATTTAAGTGCCACCAACAGGTCTTGGCTTCACATTACTGATAGCGAACATTTCATTGAAAAGTTGGATGACATCACTTGTCCTCACACCGACCTTGCCCCACTCGGAATCGTTAAACTTGCGGAAACTCTCAACCTAAATCCTTTCTACCTGACGGAATTCAGCAATGCTACTTATGATAAACCAGCAGAGCCAATTGAGAAAATAGAGTTGATCGAAGATATAAAGAAGTACGAGCCCCACACTGAAGAGAAAAAACAAAAGAAAAAAGAGGTAATGTTAAACTTTGATTCTTTTGTTGTCGAGGACGAAAATAGTATTGCACTTTCGAATTTTGTGAAAAGGATAGTAAAATTATCGCTCAAGCTCGACAATTTTACAGTCAAGGTGCTTGACAGCACAAGGGCATCTTCATCTTTTGCAGCACACGGAATAAGGTTAACTCAAGAATATGTTGTGACAATAAATGCAGATGGCATCGGTGAACATTGTGCAAAACTCGCAAAGTTCATTAATCATGCTGTTAAAGCCATTTCACCTTCTACAATCTTTTGGGAAGAAGGCGAGAGAATTGCAACCGAAAGTGACAATTCATCTGGCGTTGTCGAAGAACATCAATCAAAAGAACTATCAAATACTAATTCGAACGTTTGTTTCCGAAAGTCAAAGACGATTCTGCCACATTGGCTTGACAAAAAGATTTTCAATGACCATCAAGCTATTTATGCTCCAGAGCATGAGCGTTATGAGTATAATCTTGATCTCAACGAAGAAGAACTTAAAGTCTATCTTGGTACTTACTTTCCTCGCAGTTATGCAGAAATGTTTTGTATTGCTGATAATCTTTTGCAGAATAAATGCCTGAAGAAAACGTTGGAACAAGATGAGATTAGTGTATTGGATTACGGTTGCGGTACGGGTGGGGAAATTCTTGGCTTGATTACAGCAATTGGAAGACATTTACCTCATACAAAGATAAGCATCACAGCAATAGATGGCAATGATGGTGCTTTAGCCATACTCAAGGATTTAGTAGAGTGTAACCCTAATAAAAATATACAAGTCGAACTAACTACATTTAGCCAAACATTAGGCTCTATTGAAGACGTGGAAAAACTTGCATTCGGAAAGAACGATTATCATTTTATCCTCTGTGACAAGATGGTTTGTGAGTTAATTTCTAAAGAAGTCCTACCAATAAATGCATACGCAATAATGGCAAAGAAGCTTGCGACCTATCTTCATGAAAACGGTTTGCTGATAATGCTTGATGTAACAACTAAAGACGAACCTTGGATATTTACTGTACAATATTATTACTTGGTCTTTGTCGTTCGCGCAGACAGGATAGAAGCGTTTGTTACCAAAGCCGCGTCTTGCGTAAAATCCTAAGGGCGAAATTGACTCTGAAGACAATATGTTATTGAAATTCAGAGTACAGGTTGGTATGTATAATTTCATAATTATCCTCGTTTTTTAGGAGTTGACAAACCCCATAGTGTTAATTTGGGACCGCTCGTAAGACTCGTATCATAAAGCGAAGTAGGTACATCATCAAAAAGACTGGAAAGATTGCCTGAGTGCATTATATACAAAGCACGATAGGTTCTTGTTACGGCCACATATAGTGGATTTCGGTTTGCATCGTCTTCAACAGTACATTCAGGAATGAAAACATGTTCAAATTGAAGTCCTTTAGAACTATGGTAGGTCATCATCTTTGGATTGTCTGAAGAAAAATCTAGATCCATAAACTGTCCATACTTAGCTTCAACGTTAAGACCATGATTCTTGAAATATTCATATGCACGCTCTACTTCATCATTGTGTCTAAATAGGATGCCGACATCCTCCATGTTTTTGTTTTGAATAAGCGAAATGATGGCATCATACTGTTCAGTAATGTTATTGTACTTGATAATCTTTGGCTTTTCAACACCCTCTTCAGTACAACGCTCTTCAAGTTCGTCACTTTCGGAATTTAGATACTGTGCAAGACGGGCTATCTTTTTGGGTAATCGATGATTGAACACAAGCTGTTCGACAGGGAACTTAGTAAAATACTGTATATCCTCCATTGAAACAGTTTGCTTATCTTTAATAAAAGTATAAAGTTGTTGAGCCGAATCACCATACAACAATAATGCTTTTTTTGCCTTAGAACGGAATAGTTCTATATCCTCTTTGGAAAAATCTTGTGCTTCATCCACAATAATATAATCAGCACTTGGACATCCAGCTCTATTCTGCCAATGCCAATGATAATCAACATTTCGTTGTGGAATACCTACCTGTGAAATGCCATCAGCCATATATTGCATGAGTGCTTTAGTGAACACAATGTAAAGATAGGTGCCCTTGTGCTCATCCTGTATTTGTTTTGCCTTCCACAAGGCAAGAATGGACTTTCCGCTACCAGCACACCCTTTAACAATGTAGGAGTTATCTGTTTTCTTGTTAATCACCTTTACCTGGTAATCATCAAGTTCGGAATCTTTAACGTAAAAACTTCTCTTAGCCATGATTAGATTTATAGATTTATGTTAAAACTATCAATTATTATTTTATTGTTTTTAGATCGACTGCAAATTGCCAAATCATCATTTTGCTTGTATTTGGTGGGGTGTATGACGTGGATAAGGTTTGCTGTTTCCATCCCTTGCATGATAGCTGTCTTAAGCGGTTTCTTACACAGCACTCGATAACACACCCTGCTTTCGTCATTTGATTTGTGAGAATGACTTACGCTGAATGTTTGCTGCATAAAGCAAAAGTCTCTACATCCATCATGACAAGCACACGACAACGGTAGAAGCGTCTCAATGGTTCTGCTTTTACAAACATAGTCATTTATTGTATTATTCATCAATTGAGGATAGAAGTATCCTGAATGTTCGAGATTGAAGAAAATGACCTTGAGAACTATCCTATGGTTATTGAGATAGAAACTGATGACTATAAAGATGGATTCTTTGAGAAGGCTAAGGAACATGACGGAGTAGAGGCCTATCTCTGCTATCATACCATCAACCTTAACCCTTTTCATTGTCGTATCTATTTTAATAGTTATCAGGAGCGTCAGGGTGTATTGTCAAAGGCAGAACAAAGTCTGGAGAATAAGTTCTATAAGCTTTATGCTCCTAACATAGGTGTTAAACCCAAAGAGAAAAAAACATTTTTTGGCGTTGCCAAAGATTTATTTACTCAATCTGAAAAAGATGATTTCTTATGGAATCCTTTATATGTAAATTTCAAGATCAAGAATGAACCTATAGATGTTAGTAGAGACGTTCTGCTAGACAGAATTAAAGGTTTCATTTATTGTTATCTAATAGGTGCTAATAGCTCGGTCAGCAACGAGGTTGGCAAATTGAAAGCTTTATCAAGAAAACTTCGTAACACGCTTTCTGCTGTTGTAAATTCTCCTGATAAAAGACCCACTCAGGCACAAGACGATGCTATCTTGAATGGAATCAGAGTGTTTAATGAAATCTATTCTTCAATAGATGAAGATACCATTTGGAACAAAAATTTATTAGAGTTAAAATTGTCTGACAATCCGCAAGGTCTTTCTACAAAAGATGCCAAGAATCTTTTGCACTACTGGGGTGTTTATGACGCATTCTGTAACAAACTTCCTCTTCGTAGAGTCTATGATGCAAACGAATTGTGGAGTTGTTTAGAGTATGTTTCCCCAGAGACGTTTTCTCGTGTCACAGACAATATGAATAGCGCCATTCGTAAATTGGAAGCAAAAGATAATGCTCAACGTGAAAAGTATGCCATTGAGGAATTGCTGAATGTTGATGATAATCTGTCTTTGCATATTTTGGACACATCTTACCAAAGTTCTTTCTATAAGAACCTTATTTGCTCCCAGTTTATGGCAGAGTACAAATCTGTAATGGAAGAAAATGGCGTAGAAGAACCTTTGGCACAGGCATATAATGGAGGTATGATTCTAAGGAACATGCTTGGAGATAAATGGGACTCAAATCCTGCATCTGCTTATGTTGGAGCATTACTTAATCATTTTCAGGAGAACTCCGCCTTTGACTTATTCGCTATTGAAAATGATGTACTTTCATCGTTTGCTGCATTCTGTCAGAAAGGCGATAACATTGATCGCTTGGTAGAGTACCTTGTACAAGTAGGATTCTGTAATTATAAGTTAGCTTATGGCATCTATGGTGCCACAAGAGGTTTTACGTCTCTGCCAAAGACATTTACGTCTGTATTGATTAATGGCAATAAGGATTATTATCAATCATTTGCAAGTAATGTTTGGCGAATGCTTAATGGAGTAGAAATAAAGGATGCAGTCTTACCAAAAGCGAGCAATAATACTTCAGTTATTGTAGAAAGTCAGTTGGGATCTAAGATTATTGAGAATCTAAATAATGTAGAGTCAAAAGTTGTAAAACAGCAGAAAGTTGTTGAGGCAATAAATAAGGCTGTTGAACTTGAAAATATAGTTCAAAGTCCTAAAGCTTTTATGTATATTTTTAGTAGTTTCTCACGTATTACTACAACTAAAGCGTACAAAGCTCTTGATGCTGTTAATTTTGCAGGAGATGAGGGCTCTTATACACCAGAACAATTCCGTAGTAAAATTTATTCGATTGTAGGTAAGGAAGGCTTAAAGACCCAAAAAGAAAATATTGATAAAGCTATAGAACTTGAGAGTAAAAGGCAAGATCCAGAAGCGTTCTTGAGCATCCTTGACAACTTCTTGAAACCAACTGATGCTGCGTATAAGAAGATTGAGAAACTAATTTCAAGTATTAAAAGTTTAAATACGACTTCGCATCCACAACCACAAGGAAATAAAGTTATTTCGCAGGGTGGTGTTGAAAAGCGAAACCTGAAACCAAAACATCCAACATCATCTAAATTTGTAGAGGATGCAAATGTTAACTATTTTATCCTTTCAAGAAACTACCTACCTATAAAAATGCGAGAAACGCTTTCCAGAAAGGTAATAACATTTCAAAAAGGTTATGCTCCTGGTGGTAAATACTGTTCTAATCCATTGGATAACCCTACAGATAATAGATCAACCATTGATCATTTTAAGCATTGGTGTTTTTATGATAAAGGTGGTTATCCTCCTATCGTAGAGGGAACTTATGAGAATAAACAGTACTTTGAGCAGTTAATGCAAGATTTATTTAATCGTTATGCCAATAGGTAAAATTATTATCACGAACGATACAGGTGAACAAGTAGAAGCTACAGCTCCTGTCATTGTCTCTGCAAGTCGTTCAACCGATATTCCTGCCTTTTATGCCAAGTGGTTCTTCAACCGCTTGGCTAAAGGGTATTGTGCTTGGTATAATCCGTTCAACCAGCAGAAAATGTATATTTCGTTCAAAAACTGCAAGGTGGTGATTTTCTGGACAAAAAACCCAAAGCCGATTCTCCCATACCTTCATGAGCTTGACGAAAAAGGAATACACTACTACTTTCAGGTTACACTCAACGATTATGTAAAAGAAGGTTTTGAGCCTAATGTTTCGTCTGTCGAAAACAGAGTTGAGACATTCAAGAAACTTTCTGATATGATTGGTAAGGAGAAAGTAATCTGGCGTTTTGATCCTTTAATAATTACGCCAAACATTGCTCCTCGTGACCTCTTGACGCGCATTTGGCGCATTGGAAATAAACTGAAAGGTTACACAAATAAGCTTGTATTCAGTTTCGTTGATGTAAAAGCATATCGCAAGGTTCAAAACAATCTTGTTAAGGAAAGTATGCTCTTTACAAAGGAGAATGTGGAGAATGCCGAAGCCAACCTTGCTCAACGAATAGAAATTGTAGAAGGTCTTCAAAAGATTCGTGAAGCTTGGCACAAAGATGGTTGGGATGTTGAAATCGCCACTTGTGCTGAAAATATTGACCTTGAAAAATACGGGATAGAACACAATCGTTGCATTGATGGCGAATTGATGAAACGCATTTTTGCTGACGATAAGGAACTTGTCTATTATCTACATACATTGAAATTACCAGAAAAAGACTTGTTTGGTAATTTGCCACCAATACCAGAGAAGGTGCGTAATGTAAAGGATACAGGGCAACGTAAGGTATGTGGATGTATGGTCAGCAAGGACATCGGCATGTATAATACTTGTCGTCATTTCTGTGTCTACTGCTATGCCAATACAAGTAAAGAATGCGTCATCCGAAATGCTGAGAAACATAATGATGAAAGTGAAAGTATAATTGGGTAATTATGCAAGAGTCAGAACTACAACAATATCTCCTTCGCAACTATCCACAAGAGAATGCTCGTTGCGAATGGAAGGAATTCAAGAATTTGAAGAACTCGTTCTGTGGGGATGAGAAAAACGATGTCATCTCATATGTGTCGGCTATTGCCAATATGGAAGGAGGACATTTAGTGATAGGGGTACATGACAGTTCTTTGGAAATTGTCGGGACGGATACCTATAATTATGACTGGCAAAAGGCAATTCTTCGTTTAACGGAACGATGTGTTAATCTTTCGACAGAAGGTCTCGATATTGAAGAGTTTGTTACCGATGACACTAACAAGAAAGTTTGGGTAATACATATTCCCAAGCATCGTCCCAAATTGCCTGTTTACGCTCATAACAAAGCATGGCAGCGAATTGAAGATTCTCTTGTAGAGTTGACCACTGAACGCATGAATGTCATTCTTGATGAGCCAATATTTGGTGAAACAGATTGGTCTGCACAGATTGTTCCTGATGCAACGATAGATGACCTTGACGAAGTTGCTATAGCTAAAGCCCGCAAAATGTTTAAGAAGGTACATAGCCGTATTCCCGAATCCGAGGTAAATGCTTGGGATATTCAGACATTTCTTGGCAAATGCGGACTAACAAGAAATGGAAGCATCACTCGTGCCGCTATCATATTGTTAGGCAAATACGAATCAGCCTTTAAACTGCGCCCTGTTGTCGCTCAGGTAACCTGGACACGCAGGGATGCAAATCAAGATGTGGTTGACTACGAACATTTCACTGTTCCATTCATACTGACAGTAGATGAAATTCTCTCAAAGATTGAAAATCTGACTTTGCGTGAAATGCCTGGTGGTACGCTTTTCCCAGATACAATGAAGCAGTATGATGACTACACTATACGCGAAGCACTTCATAACTGTATTGCTCATCAAGATTACACGATGCAACAGCGTGTCAATTTCGTTGAGAATCCCGGCTATCTATATTATTCCAACGCCGGTACTTTCATCCCCGGAACTTTGGAAAATGCTTTGAGAAATGAGGAATCTCAGACCTATTTCCGCAATGAATGCCTATGCAAGGCAATGGTGGACTTCAATATGATTGATACCGTAAGTCGTGGCATCAAGAAAATGTTTAATGAACAATGGCGCAGACACTTTCCGATGCCGGACTACGAGATTGATGCGGCGAAAAAGAAGGTTGTAGTACGCATATATGGTAACGAGATCAATAAGCGATATACGGATTTATTGAAGACCGACAACACTCTGTCATTATGGGATTGCATATCTCTCGACGCTGTACAGAAAGGCAGATTCATACATGAAGATGTTGCAAAAGACTTGCTGAACAGGGGACTTATTGAGGGCGATGCTCCCAATTATACAATTTCTTTAGGAGTTGCTAAAGCTACTCGTCAATTGCAAGGTTACACCAAGCAAAAAGGACTTGATAAGGACAAAATTAAACAAATGGTTTTGCAATATCTTAAGAATGCAGGATCAGATGGCGCCAAACGTGATGGCATCTACGAATACATCAAAGATGTAATGCCGCAAGCTAAAACACGGGAACAGCAATTGAGGATATTAGGAGACATTCTTAATGCTCTAAGTGTAGATAAACTTATTTTTGCTAATGGGCGAACTTGGTTCTTGAAAGAATAACCACAACAGATATAGCGGTTTTCGCTAATTATAGCGGAATTTATAACGGATTCCGTCATATTATAGCGGATAATGACAGCCTATTCCGTCAAAAATGTTTAAATCCATCGAATTTCGACGAAAATACATACTGTGAACTGAAAAGAATAAAGACCATGTTATTAGGAGACAAAATAAAAGAGTTGAGAGAAGAACACGGTGTGCTACAAAGGCAATTGGCAGCTTTGCTTGATATAGACACTCCAATGTTTAGCAAAATAGAGCGTGGCGATAGATATGCCAAACGGACACAAGTAATACAATTAGCTGAGTATTTCAATATTGATAAAAATGAACTTCTTACACTATGGCTGGCAGACAAAGTATTGGATGCTATA
>ENA-OORS01000269-OORS01000269.1-human-gut-metagenome-genome-assembly--contig:-NODE-269-length-10424-cov-2.664384_pt1 | contig 10424 bp, 8 predicted proteins | sample MGYA00241170_ERZ501198 | MGnify/ENA primary metagenome ERZ501198 (study PRJEB25962, sample SAMEA2042553) | human gut metagenome | biome: human gut; feature: human-associated habitat; material: faeces... | reverse complement strand
CAGCCGTTTTTATATTTGTTAGAGGGATATTTTATGAAATAATACTCGCCTATATCGAAAATAATATCTACCTTTGCGGCTGCTAAATTACTAAGTTTATTGAATTTATATGATAAAAAAACTATTATCCGTACTGGTCTTAGTTTTTGCCCTCTCGGGTTCTGTGCTTGCACAGCAATCTATGAGTGACCAACAGGTGTTGGAATATGTGAAGACGGGCATGCAACAAGGAAAAGACCAACGTCAGATTGCTACAGAGTTAGCCCGTAGAGGAGTGACACAAGAACAGGCTAAGCGTGTAAAGAAACTTTATGAACAGCAAAATGGGTCTGCTGATAAAGATGCAAATGCAACGATGCAAAATCGGAACCGTTTGCGTGAAAAGACAAAGACTCAGGAAGATATCTATGTAACAGAGAATTTTACTTTCGACCAACGTTCAGCTGCGGACAGAGTGGTAGGGAAGAACTCGTTGGACAGTGTTTCTGCCAATCGTTATTACGAGGGGATGGGCATGGGCGATATGGAAGAAATGCAGAAGGATAAGGTGTATGGACGGGACATTTTTGAAACCAGAAACCTTACATTCGAGCCGAGTGTGAATCTGGCTACTCCTCTTAATTATCGTCTGGGGCCGGGTGATGAGGTAATCATTGATATCTGGGGTACAAACCAGGCTACCATCCGCGATAATGTATCTCCGGACGGATCTATCACGATCCCCGATTTGGGATTAATTTATCTGAACGGTATGACTATTGCCGAAGCCAACCAATATTTGCGTAAAGAACTGAATAAGATTTATGCAGGGCTTGATAATGAACAGAACCCGTCCTCACAAATCAAGGTTACTTTGGGAAACAGCCGGACTATCCAGGTGAATGTGATGGGAGAAGTGTTCCAACCGGGAACTTATGCATTGTCTTCTTTCTCTACCGTGTTTCATGCACTGTACCGTGCCGGTGGTGTGAGCGATATCGGTAGTTTGCGTAATATACAAGTAGTGCGCGGAGGACAGAAGATCGCTACCGTAGATGTGTACGATTTTATTATGAAAGGTAAAATCAATGATGATATCCGTCTGCAGGAAGGCGATGTGATCATTGTTCCTCCATACGAGGCGTTGGTTAGCATAGAGGGTAATGTGAAACGCCCCATGAAATACGAGATGAAAAACAACGAAAGTGTTGCCACATTGTTGAAATATGCCGGTGGATTCTCGGGGGATGCCTATACCCGTTCTCTCCGCATGATTCGTCAAAATGGAAAGGAGTATCAGATTTATACGATTGATGATATTGATTATTCCGTATTTCAGGTAAAAGATGGTGATGTGCTGACTGCTGAAGCTATTCTGGACCGTTTTGAGAACAAGCTTGAAATCAAGGGGGCTGTCTATCGTCCGGGCATTTATCAGTTCGGAGGAACTTTGAATACAGTCCGCCAACTGGTGGAAAAGGCTGAAGGTCTTATGGGTGATGCCTTTACAGGACGTGCAGTGTTGCATCGCGAGCGTGAGAATTTGAAGAAAGAGGTTATTCAAGTAGATATAAAAGGTATCATGGCCGGTACTGCGCCCGATGTACCTTTACAGCGTAATGATGTGCTTTATATTCCCAGTATTCATGACTTGGAGGATGTGGGAAGCATCATGGTGTATGGTGAGGTTGCCCGTCCGGGTGAGTTCGCTTTTGCCGACAATACGACTTTGGAGGATATTATAATCCAGGCTGGCGGATTGATGGAATCGGCTTCTACCGTCCGTGTGGATGTTTCCCGTCGTATCAAGGATAGCAAAGGTACGGAAGCGGTTTCCACCATAGGACAAATGTACTCGTTTTCTCTGAAAGACGGTTTTGTGATAGACGGAGAACCGGGTTTTGTGTTGCAACCGTACGATCAAGTATATGTGCGTAAGAGTCCTGCTTATCAGGAACAGGTGAATGTGCAAGTGACCGGTGAGGTTTTATATGAAGGTGATTATGCGCTGACAGAGAAGAGTGAACGTCTTTCCGATTTGATCAAGAAGGCAGGTGGAGTGACTCCGTTTGCTTATATCAAAGGGGCCCGTTTAAGCCGTCGTATCAATGACGATGAACGCAAACGTATGGAAACGGTTCTGGATATGGCCAAGACAGGAAAGGACTCCATTGATGTCAACCGGCTGGACTTGGGAGATATCTATTATGTGGGTATCGATCTGGAAAGAGCGATGCTTAAACCCGGCTCCAGTGCGGATATCGTATTGCGTGAGGGGGATGTGATTGAAATTCCTGAATACAACAATACGGTACGTATCAGTGGGGCTGTGATGTATCCCAATACCGTTTCATTTGAAGATGGCAAGACGTTGAAATATTATATCGAGCAGGCCGGAGGTTACGGTTTCCGTGCGAAGAAGAGCAAGGCGTATATTGTATATATGAACGGTCAGGTGAAGAGAGCGAAGAAAGGTAGCCGTGAGCTGATCCAGCCGGGATGTGAGGTGATTGTTCCGGTGAAGGAAAAGAGCAACTGGTCTTTGCAGAACACCTTGTCCATAGCAACCACCAGTGCGTCATTGGCTACTATGATTGCATCTATTGCTAATATCTTAAAATAGAAACAGTATGGCGGAAGATAAGAATTATACGAATAATAAGGAAAGGCCACGGGAAGACGAGGAGTTGGAAATTGATTTGATGGAGTATGTCCGTAAGTTGTGGGCTGCCCGAAAGGTGCTGTTGAAGGCTGCCGGAATAGGTGCTATTGTAGGGGTGATTATTGCTCTGAGTATTCCCAAACAATATACGGTGGAAGTGACATTGTCTCCCGAATCCGGCAAAAGCGGCGGGGGGAGCCTGTTGGGAATGGCTGCCATGCTGGGGACCGGCGGCATGAGTCTGGGCAGTGAGGCGGATGCGTTGAACGTATCTCTTTTCCCGGATATAGTAGCGTCTACTCCTTTCATTCTGGAACTGTTTAATGCACATGTCACCACGTTGGACGGTGAGGTGGATACTACTTTTGTAGCTTATCTTGATGAGCAGAAAGCTCCGTGGTGGGGTGCTGTGATGGGATTGCCCGGGGCGGCTATAGGTGGGGTGAAATCTCTCTTCTCCGATAAGGAAGAGGAAGAAGGGAATAAGCTGGATCCTTTCCATCTGACAGAAGATCAGGCGAAGAAAGTGGAAGCCATGCGTAAGGCTATTACTGCTGATGTGGATAAGAAAACCGGCATCACCACAGTGACGGTGACTTTGCAGGACCCGATGGTTACGGCCGCCATTACAGATACGGTAGTGGTGAAACTTCAAGAGTATATCACAGCGTACAGGGTCTCTAAAGCCCAGCAGGATTGTGCTTATCTGGAACAATTGTATAAGGAACGCCAGCAGGAGTATTATGTAGCCCAGCAGAATTATGCCAATTACATGGATGCTAACAAGGGGGTTGTTCTTCAAAGTGCTTTGACGGAGAGAGAACGATTGCAGAATGATATGAATCTGGCATATCAGGTGTATAGCCAGGTGGCTACCCAATTGCAGGTGGCACGGGCTAAAGTACAGGAAGCCAAACCTGTATTTGCCGTTGTGGAACCTGCCAGTGTGCCGTTGCTGCCTTCGGGAACCAGCAAGAAGGTGATTCTTGTCGGATTTATTTTCCTGGCAGTGGCGGGCGCTTCTGCATGGATCTTGTTCGGACGTGAATTCTTTGAAAATCTGAAGGCAGGACTTAATGCTCCTCAGGAGGGGATGGAGAAGAAGTGATATAAAGATATTGACCTATAAAAACAGGGTGTATCTCCTATGAGAGATGCACCCTGTTTTTATAGGTCAATCTTCGAAAATGTTGTCCTGAACGTTACGATAGTCCTGTGTGCAGTTTTCGGTTTTTTTAATTTCACTGGCAAAAACCAAACAAACGCAGAATCAAAACTGCCTTTAATATAAACTTTGATTAAAGTCGAAATCCGTTTGATAGTCTTTCAATCTCGGATGTTTCTTGTCCTTGTCGGACAAAATAACCTTGTCGGCCGGAAGTCGCCAGTCTATGCCTAGATCGGGGTCGTCCCATGCGATTCCTCCTTCGCTTTGCGGAGCATAATAATGGTCACATTTGTATTGGAACAACACTTCGTCACTTAGTACCGCAAAGCCGTGTGCGAATCCGCGGGGGATAAAAAACTGCCGGTGATTCTCTCCAGTCAATTCTACAGCTACATGCTTTCCAAAAGTGGGAGAACCTTTCCGGATATCTACAGCCACATCCAGTACTGCTCCCTTGATTACACGCACCAGTTTGCTTTGTGTGAAAGGAGGTTTCTGGAAATGCAGGCCGCGTAATACACCATAAGTGGAGAAACTCTCATTATCCTGTACAAATGTAGTCCTGCATACTTTTTCTTCAAATTCACGTCCCGAGAAGCTTTCAAAGAAATACCCTCTTGCATCATTAAAAATACGGGGTTCCAAAATGAAAACCCCGTCTATTGCTGTTTTTATAACTTCCATTATTCTAATCCCAGTTCTTTTATAACTTTCAGTAAATATTGTCCGTATTGGTTTTTAAGCATCGGCTGAGCCAGTTCCTGCATCTTTTCCGGGGTAATCCAGCCTTTTCTCAAAGCTATGCCCTCAAGGCACGCCACTTTCAGCCCCTGGCGCTTTTCAATGACTTCGATGTAGGTACTTGCCTCGGCCAGCGAGTCGTGAGTACCGGTATCCAGCCATGCGAAACCTCTGCCCAATGTTTGTACTTTCAATTCCTTGTCCTGAAGAAATTGCTGGTTTACGGTGGTGATTTCCAGTTCTCCCCGTGCCGAAGGCTTGATATTCTTGGCTACTTCCACTACCTTGTTGGGGTAGAAATAGAGTCCCACCACGGCATAGTTGGACTTAGGTTGGGCAGGTTTTTCTTCAATAGAGAGACAATTGCCATCCTTGTCGAATTCCGCTACGCCATATCTTTCGGGATCACTGACCCAATAGCCGAATACTGTTGCTTTCTTGTCCTCTTCGGCAGCACGTACGGATTCTCTCAACATGGCGGACAGACCGTTGCCGTGGAATATGTTATCACCCAGTACAAGGCAGACGGAATCATTTCCGATGAATTTCTCGCCGATGATAAAGGCCTGAGCCAGTCCGTCGGGCGAAGGCTGTTCCGCATATTCAAAGCGTACTCCGAAATCGCTTCCGTCTCCTAACAGTCTTTTGAAGCTCGGTAAGTCGTATGGGGTTGAGATAATGAGTATTTCCCGTATGCCGGCCAGCATAAGTACCGATATAGGATAATAAATCATGGGTTTGTCGAAGACAGGGAGCAACTGTTTGGATACTCCTTTGGTAATAGGATAGAGGCGCGTGCCCGAACCTCCGGCTAGTACAATACCTTTCATATCTTTTTATTTTTTATAATGTTCCTACGATTTGAATTAATAGGCGTTTTTCTCGCCCCGGAACATGTTGGTTACTGTTTTTATCATGATGCGGATGTCGAGCAGGAAAGTCCAGTTCTCAATATACCACAGGTCTCTTCTTACCCTGCCTTCCATTTGGGAAAGTTCTTTGGTTTCTCCCCGATAGCCGGTGACTTGCGCCCATCCGGTGATTCCGGGTTTGACAAGGTGGCGCATCATGTATTTGTTAATCAGTTGGGAATATTCCTCTGTATGTTTCAGCATATGGGGTCTGGGACCTACAATAGACATTTCTCCTTTGAAAACATTAATGAATTGCGGCAGTTCGTCCAGATTGCTTTTACGCAGGAAGTTGCCGAACTTGGTCTTGCGGGGATCATTCTTGGTAGCCTGCAATGAATCGGACAATGCATTCACTTTCATGGAACGGAACTTATAGCATTTAAAAATTTTCCCGTTTTCCCCGTTTCTCTCCTGTTTGAAGAAAATGGGACCAGGTGATGAAATTTTAATAATAAGACCTACAAATAGGTATATAAATGGAAAAATTGTAAGTAAAAACAGAGAGGAAAATGTCAAATCAAATAACCGTTTTGCCAGTCTGTTTACCGGGTTCTGCAACGGTTCGGTACGGATGGACAATACAGGAACTTCACCCAATAATTTCAGTTGCAGCTGACGCTTTATGTAATTACGTACATGAGGTACGCTATAGAAGCGGATCAGATTGTTCTCGCAATAGTTCATGATGGCTAGAATATCATCCTTTCTGCTGGATGGCAGACCGCAGTACAGTTCGTGCACGGTGTTATGAGACAACCATTCAAATAATTGGTTTACAGGACCTTTAAAGGGAATCCCTTTGGGGTAATTAGAGTCCTTCTCATCATAGAAAATGCCTAAAACCCTGTATCCGTAAGTCAAATCGTTCAACGTATGGTATAGCTCCACCATATTGTCCCCGTCACCTATCAGTACAGTGGCGTGCAGGTTCCTGCCACTGCGGCGGAACATTTTCACAAAGAACCGCAATGTCAGTCGCCATCCTATAGCTAAAGGTATGAAAGACAGATAGAAAACAAGCAGATAGATGCGTGAGAAGTTATCTACTTTAATAATGGCCAGCACCGTGAGGAAGATGACTACATGCAAGCTGATTGTTCCTAACAGACGGCCTACAATCTGTTCCGGACGCACTATGCGGTTGTGCAGTATGACCCCAAAGATGGATATGCATGGAATATAGCACAGGTTGGAAGTCAGTAGGTAGGTTTTCAATGAAATATGGGCTATGGCCTGTGAATCTATTCCTTTCAGAATAAAAAACACAAGTATCATAGAAAGGTTCAACAAGGCAAAATCACCTAATATCGCTACTAGTTTAATTATATCAGAGTTTTCAGTTGTCGGTTGTTTCATGACAAAAAAAATGTTAGTCGTATGCAAATATAGAACATATAAATTAAAACGCAATACTTTTTTTAAAAAATAATACTTATCTTTGCGGTCATACAACGTAAAAAATGAATCATATGAACATCAAGAATAATCACCTCGTTATAATGGCCGGAGGTGTTGGAAGCCGTTTCTGGCCGATGAGTACTCCTGATTATCCTAAGCAATTTATTGATGTACTGGGTTGCGGCCGTACATTGATCCAACTTACGGCTGACCGTTTCCAGGGGATCTGTCCTCCGGAAAATATTTGGGTGGTGACATCAGAGAAGTATGCGGACACTGTAAAGGAGCAGTTGCCCGATATTGCTGATGATCATATCTTGCGTGAGCCTTGCCGTCGCAATACGGCTCCTTGTATAGCATACGTCAGTTGGAAAATAAAGGCACGTAATCCTAAGGCCAATATGGTGGTGACCCCCAGCGACCACATTGTGATGAATATTGCGGAGTTTCAGCGGGTGATTAATTCGGCGATGAATTTTACGGCCGATTCGGACGCTATCCTTACCCTGGGCATGAAACCTACTCGTCCTGAGACGGGCTACGGTTACATTGAAGCTGATCTCAGTGTACCTTCTACCGCCAATAAGGAAGTATTCCGGGTGTATTCTTTTAAAGAGAAACCTGATCTGGAAACAGCCCGGCGCTATATTCAAAAAAATAATTTCTTCTGGAATGCCGGTATTTTTGTGTGGAATGTAAATACGGTGGTGAATGCCCTGCGCGTATATCAGCCTGCCATTTCGAAGGTGTTCGAGCGTTTGCTTCCTTATTATTATACGGACAAGGAGCAGGAAATGATTAACCAGAATTTCCCTTTGTGCGAGAATATTTCGGTGGATTATGCCATTATGGAGAAGGCGGATGAGATTTTTGTCCTTCCTGCCAGCTTTGGATGGAGTGATTTGGGTACTTGGGGATCGTTGCACGAGAATTTGCCGAAAGATGCCCATAATAATACGCAGATAGGTGAGAATATAAAGTTGTATGAAACCCGTAACTGTGTGATTCACACTACACAGGAAAAGAGGGTGGTGGTACAGGGACTGGACGGATATATCGTTGCTGAGAAGAATAACACATTGTTGATCTGCCGGTTGAGCGAGGAACAGCGCATCAAAGAATTCTCGGCGGAGTAAGTATTCTTTCTTGTATATATTTTATTTCTGCATACATGGAGTGTATGCTGTCTGTTATCTGCCGTTCTGTTTGGTCATTTTGTCCTTTGTCATGCCGAAAGGCAGATAGCGGTAGATAGCTATGTGATATGAAATAACTTAGAAGGCCTGCATGAGGCCATTTACAATAAACGAAATGAAAAAAGTTGCTTTAATTTCAGGTATTACAGGTCAGGACGGTTCATTCCTGGCAGAGTTTTTGATTGAAAAGGGATATGAGGTTCACGGTATTCTGCGCCGTTCTTCTTCATTCAACACAGGTCGTATAGAACATCTCTATCTGGACGAGTGGGTTCGTGATATGCAAAAGACCCGTTTGGTGAACCTGCATTGGGGGGATATGACCGACAGTAGTTCGCTGATACGTATCATTCAGGCTGTACAGCCCGATGAAATCTATAATCTGGCTGCTCAGAGCCATGTGAAAGTAAGTTTCGATGTGCCCGAGTACACTGCGGAAGCGGATGCGGTAGGCACGCTGCGTATGTTGGAAGCTGTCCGGATCCTGGGTCTGGAAAAAAAGACCAAGATTTATCAGGCATCTACCTCCGAGTTGTTCGGACTGGTGCAGGAAGTCCCTCAGAAGGAAACGACTCCTTTCTATCCCCGTTCTCCGTATGGGGTGGCCAAGCAGTATGGTTTCTGGATTACCAAGAATTATCGTGAAAGTTACGGTATGTTTGCCGTGAACGGCATCCTGTTCAACCATGAGAGCGAACGTCGTGGTGAAAACTTTGTAACACGCAAGATTACTTTGGCTGCCGCACGTATAGCCCAGGGATATCAGGACAAACTGTATCTGGGAAATCTGGATTCTTTGCGTGACTGGGGCTATGCCAAAGATTATGTGGAGTGTATGTGGATGATTCTTCAGCACGATACTCCCGAAGATTTTGTTATTGCGACCGGCGAGTACCATACGGTGCGCGAGTTCTGTACCTTGGCCTTCAAGGAAGTGGGCATTGAGTTGCGCTGGGAAGGCAAAGGGGTGGATGAAAGAGGCATCGATGTGGCGACGGGCAAGGAACTGGTTGCCGTCGATCCTAAGTATTTCCGTCCTGCCGAAGTGGAGCAGTTGCTGGGTGATCCCACTAAAGCCAAAACCTTATTGGGCTGGAATCCCCGTAAGACTTCTTTCCCCGAACTGGTGAAAATCATGGTGAAGCATGATATGAAGTTCGTGAAGAAACTATATTTAAAGGCTCAAATAGCGGAATAATGGAAAAAACAGCCAAGATATATGTAGCAGGACACCACGGACTGGTGGGTTCTGCTATATGGAATAATTTGCAGCAAAAAGGATATACCAATCTGGTAGGCCGTTCTCACAAAGAACTGGATCTGCTGGACGGGCAGGCTGTGAAGGAGTTCTTTGATGAAGAGCAGCCCCAGTATGTCATTTTAGCGGCGGCACATGTGGGCGGTATCATGGCGAACAGTCTTTACCGTGCCGATTTTATTTATCAGAACTTGCAGATTCAGCAGAATGTGATAGGAGAGAGCTTCCGTCACAATGTAAAGAAACTCTTGTTTTTGGGAAGCACTTGCATTTACCCTCGTGATGCCGGACAACCCATGAAGGAAGAGGTGTTGCTGACTTCACCGTTGGAGTACACCAACGAACCATACGCTATTGCGAAGATTGCGGGATTGAAGATGTGCGAAAGTTTTAACCTGCAATATGGAACCAATTACATAGCCGTGATGCCCACGAACCTTTACGGTCCCAATGATAATTTCCATTTGGAGAACAGCCATGTGCTGCCTGCCATGATTCGTAAGATTCATTTGGGAAAATGCCTGAATGAAGGAGATTGGGATGCGGTGCGTAAAGATATGAATCTCCGCCCTGTGGAGGGGGTAAGCGGTTTGAATACGGATGAGGAAATTCTGGCTGTATTGAAAAAATACGGCATCTCCGGACAGGAAGTGACCTTATGGGGTACAGGCAAGCCGTTGCGTGAATTCTTATGGAGTGAGGAAATGGCCGATGCCAGTGTCTATATCATGGAGCATGTGGACTTTAAGGATACATACACACCCGGTTCCAAGGATATCCGTAACTGCCATATCAATATCGGTACGGGAAAAGAAATCACCATCGCTCAATTGGCGGATAAGATTGTCAAAGAAGTGGGCTATCAAGGCAAACTGACTTTTGACGCTACGAAGCCCGACGGCACTATGCGCAAGCTGACGGATGTAAGCAAATTGCATAGTCTGGGATGGCAGCATAAGATTGATATAGAAGAGGGAGTACACCGAATGTATCAATGGTATTTGTCTTAGAAGATGAAGATGCAAGATGATAGATCTTTCGGGTGTAAGATTATAGATCGTTCGTATGCAAGATGATAGATCTTTCCGGCATAACACATAAAAGTTTC
>ENA-OORS01000267-OORS01000267.1-human-gut-metagenome-genome-assembly--contig:-NODE-267-length-10522-cov-1.474252_pt1 | contig 10522 bp, 10 predicted proteins | sample MGYA00241170_ERZ501198 | MGnify/ENA primary metagenome ERZ501198 (study PRJEB25962, sample SAMEA2042553) | human gut metagenome | biome: human gut; feature: human-associated habitat; material: faeces... | reverse complement strand
TTAGATATGTTGTATTTAGGTTTAATGACTTTTTATTACATACGTATTAAGGTTCACAGATTTAGAAGAAAAAAATTAAATATCATCTAGGTGATATTTTTTTGTTATAAATGGAGGTAAGAAATGTATATTGATACACATTGTCATTTAGAAAAAGCTTTTTATAATAATATAGATAATGTAATATTGGATAATAGAAATGCCGATGTATTAAAAATTATAGTATCTGGTTGTAATAAAGATGAGATTTTGGAAGTAGTTAACTATGCTTTAGAGTATGAGGATGTATATTTAACGTTAGGTTTTCATCCTGATTGTGCTACTAAGGTATCGGATGAAGATATAAATTGGTTAAGAAAAATACTTGTTGAAAATGAAAAAGTAATTGGTGTAGGAGAAATTGGGCTTGATTATCATTATGGTAAAGAGGATGAAGTACTACAATTGGATTTGTTTGCAAAACAATTGAAAATTGCTGAAGAATTGCATTTACCTGTTGTTATACATTCAAGGGATGCCACTGAAGATACTATTAATATGTTAAAAAAATTTAAAGTAAAAGGTGTTATCCACTGTTTTTCTGGAAGTTTAGAAACTGCTAAAACATATATAAAAATGGGTTATTATTTAGGCATTGGTGGAGTGGTAACTTTTAAGAACAGTAAACTAGGTACGACTTTGCAAAGTTTATCGCTTGATAATATTGTTTTAGAAACAGATAGTCCTTATTTAGCACCTGTACCTTATAGAGGTAGTCTTAATTCTTCTAAAAATATTCCTGTTATAGCAGAATACATAGCAAATTTATATGATGTATCAGTCCAGGAAGTAGCAGAAAAAACCACGGAAAATGTAAAAAAAATATACGGTATATAATATAATTAAATATTTACTTTTTATATTTAAGTAGGTATAATGTTTTTTATAGAATAATGGAGGTACTGATGGAGAATAAAAGTAAGAAATCCTCTAATAAACAGCTTTTATTAGCAATTATTGGTATATTAATTTTAATAAGCGTTATTATTTGTGTTATTGTGTGTTCACTAGATTATACTAAGAAAAATAAAAAAGAAGATGTTGCACAAGCAACTATAATGATGAATTATACTTCTAGTTCCAATTCAATTGTTATTGATAGTAGTAGTCCCGTAACTGTTGATGTTGGAAAATTATTGAGTGATACCAAGAATGTTTTTGATTTTACTATTAGTTCTAAGATGACTAAAGGGTCAAATATTAAATACGAAATAGTTGCGACAAAAGATGTATCATCATCTACTATTCCTGATAGTAGTATCAGAATATATTTACAGAAGTCTGATTCTAGTAGTTATACAAATGTAAATGAAGTACTATTACCAACTGGCTATAAGGCGAGTGATGAGACACCTATTGGTGGTGCAAATGGGATGATTTTAGATAAGGGAACATTTGATAAATCATCGTCAATCTATTATAGATTAAGAGTTTGGGTAGATTCGACATACCCTGTTGTTGATAGTATAAATTACTATAAATTGAAAATTAATTAGTTTATGCTACGTACTATCAGACTTACAACCGCCATTGTGTGCTTTACACTTATTACCCTGCTCTTTCTCGACTTCACGGGTACATTGCACACATGGTTCGGATGGTTGGCGAAAATTCAATTTCTGCCGGCTTTATTAGCCTTGAACATAGGTGTCGTATTGTTTTTAGTTGTACTTACATTCCTGTTCGGACGTATCTACTGCTCTGTTATTTGTCCGTTGGGAGTGTTTCAGGACATTGTTTCGTGGGTATCCGGCAAACAAAAGAAAAACCGGTTCCGTTATTCACCAGCAATGAAATGGTTGCGGTATGGCGTTTTAGGAGTATTCATTATTATGATGGTTGCAGGATTGAACTCTTTGGCTATCTTGCTGGCACCGTATAGTGCTTATGGCCGGATAGCTTCCAGTCTTTTTGCACCGGTCTGGCAATGGGGAAACAACCTGTTGGCGTACTTCGCCGAACGAGTGGATAGTTATGCTTTTTATGAGGTAGATGTATGGATAAAGAGTCTTTCGACGATGCTGATTGCCATTGTTACCCTTGTTGTTCTTTTCATTCTGGCGTGGCGCAACGGACGAACCTATTGTAATACGATCTGCCCCGTAGGTACTGTATTAGGGTTTATATCCAAATATGCGATATTCAAACCGGTAATTGATACTTCCAAATGCAATAGTTGCAGTTTGTGTGCCCGCAATTGCAAAGCATCGTGTATTAATCCGAAAGCTCATGAAATAGATTATAGCCGTTGTGTGACTTGTATGGATTGCATCGGAAAGTGTAAGCATGGAGCCATTACATACACAAGACGGAAACCTAAGAACGAAACAGCTACGAGCGAAGATACGAAAGCAAAGTCTGTCACTACTGAACAGGTAGACAATGCCCGTCGTAGCTTCCTTTCAGCATCGGCCATTTTTGCAACAACTTCTGTACTGAAAGCACAAGAGAAAAAAGTAGACGGAGGATTGGCTACTATCGAAGATAAAAAGATTCCCCAAAGAGAAAATCCTATCTATCCTCCCGGTGCTTTAAGCGCACGCAATTTCACTCAACATTGCACAGCCTGCCAATTATGTGTCTCTGTTTGTCCCAACCAGGTATTGCGCCCATCGGACAACCTATTGACATTGATGCAACCGGAAATGTCATACGAACGCGGCTATTGTAGACCGGAATGTACAAAATGTTCGGAGGTATGTCCTGCAGGGGCTATCCGTCCGATAACCAAAGCTGATAAATCATCCGTTCAGATAGGGCATGCCGTGTGGGTAAAGAAAAATTGCATACCACTGACGGATGGTGTGCAGTGTGGCAACTGTGCACGCCATTGTCCGACGGGAGCCATACAAATGGTGCCGAGTATACCTGAAGACAAGGATTCTCCAAAGATTCCGGTAATCAATGTGGAGCGTTGTATCGGCTGCGGGGCATGTGAGAATCTTTGTCCGGCCCGTCCGTTCAGTGCCATCTATGTGGAAGGACATGAAAGACATCGAATTATATAACAAAGTAGAATTTCTATAAGTATGGAAGAACATCATAAAAACAATATGAACCGTCGTGATTTCTTGAAGATAGTGGGAATTACAACCGCCACATCTACTGCTGCCCTCTATGGATGTGGTTCTAAGGAAGGAAGCAGTGAAGGCAGTAAAGTATTGGGCCCCATTCCGACGGATAAAATGACCTATCGTAGTTTTCCTGGTTTGGGGAGTGACAAAGTTTCTATTTTAGGATATGGCTGTATGCGCTGGCCTACCGTTCCTGCTCCGGATGGAAAAGGGGAAATGATAGACCAGGATGCTGTAAACGAACTGGTGGATTATGCCATTGCCCATGGCGTGAATTATTTCGATACGTCTCCGATGTATGTACAAGGATGGAGTGAGAAGTCTACGGGAATAGCTCTGAAACGCCATCCACGCGAATCGTTCTATCTTGCCACCAAACTATCCAATTTTCATCCTGATACCTGGACTCGCGAGGGTTCCATCGCCATGTACCGTAAGTCGTTCGAGGATATGCAGGTGGACTATATAGACTACTATCTGCTACACATGATTGGTGGCGGTGGCATGGAGCAATTCCGCAAACGCTACATAGACAACGGTATGATTGATTTTCTTGTCAAGGAGCGTGAAGCAGGACGCATCCGCCGTTTGGGATGGTCGTTCCACGGAGATATCGAAGTCTATGACTATGCCTTGCAGATGCATGACCGTGGTGAAGTTCATTGGGACTTTGTACAAATACAGTTGAATTATGTGGACTGGAAACATGCTTCGGGCAGCAACTTCAAGGCAGAGTATCTGTATGACGAGCTGGCCAAGCGTAAGATCCCTGCTGTCATTATGGAGCCTCTGCTGGGTGGGCGGCTCTCCAATGTCCCCGACCATATTGTGGCACGGCTGAAGCAGCGCGAACCCGAACGCAGTGTGGCGTCTTGGGCATTCCGTTATGCCGGTTCTCCCCAGGATGTACTGACAGTGCTGAGCGGCATGACTTATATGGAACATTTGCAGGATAACATCCGTACTTACTCTCCATTGGTACCACTCACAGAAGAGGAAACTCAGTATCTGTATGATACGGCAGATTTGATGATGGAGTACCCCACCATACCTTGCAACGACTGCAAGTACTGCATGCCTTGCCCGTATGGAATTGACATTCCTGCCATCTTGATACATTACAATAAATGTGTCAATGAAGGAAATGTGCCGGAAAGCAGCCAGGATGAGAATTATCGGAAAGCACGCCGTGCTTTTCTCGTAGGATATGACCGAAGTGTACCCAAACTGAGGCAGGCCGACCATTGTACCGGGTGCAACCAGTGTTCTCCGCATTGCCCGCAAACGATTGATATTCCCAAAGAACTGCATCGTATTGACAAATTTGTAGAACAGTTGAAACAAGAGACTTTATAAAATGGAGAGTATCATTGACATACTGCACAAGGAAGGATACTCTTGTGTTATGAAGAACCGGGAGGAAGTCCGTACTTTCACCCAACGGGGAGTAGCGGATTTGTATGATTTGTACCAGGCAGATTCTGCATTTATGAAGGGGGCTGCCATTGCCGATAAGGTTATAGGGAAAGGTGCCGCTGCTTTGATGGTACTGGGAGGCTTTAAAACGGTCTATGCCGATATAATCAGCACTCCTGCGCTGGCATTGCTGTGCGAAGCAGGAATTGAAACGACTTTTGCCCAAGAGGTTCCCCATATCATTAACCGTGACAAGACCGGCTGGTGCCCGTTGGAGACGGCTTGCATGGAGCTGAATACGGTAGAGGAGATGTATCCGGTGATTCAGAATTTTATATCAAGAATCAGGGCAAAATAGCAACAGCCTGCTCTCTTTCCCTGATTACCTGATGCCTTTCTCTTCCAGCATCTTGAAGTCTTCCTTGAGCATACCGACATCATCCAGTGTGCGGGCTTCATTGTGGTCGTTCAGATAGACTCTGGGTCTTTCGATAAACAGAGCGCTGGTGACAGATAAAGAGTCATTCCGGTATGGGGTCTCCACTCCACCTATTTCCAGCATTGTCTGGAAGAATGAGGCACTGGAAGATACATTCTTCTGCCTATTGGCTTGTGCGGCCTCCAATAACGATGGGTATCTCTGCCGGTAGTTGTCGGACATCCAAATAAAGAATGGCACATGTATCTGATAATAGGAAGGTACCGGTGAAGCATGCAGAAAGAGATGCCGGTTGTCATCGAAAATATCTTCTCCATGGTCTGAAGTGTATATCAGGGCAGAATTGACATGTTGTTCTTGAAGCATATCTATCAGACGAACCAGAAAATTATCCGTGTAGCGGATAGAATTGTCATAGGCATTAATCAGGTTGTCTTTGTATTTCACTTCCGCATCAACGGGCATGTCCGGCAGGAAGAAAGCCTGCTCTGCCGGATAGCGCTCTTTATAATTAAAATGAGAACCGTAAGTGTGGAGAACTATAAATTGCCTGGAAACTCCTTTGCCCAGTTCTTTTGCTACCAGTTTCAACAGTTCGTTATCAGAGGGGTTGTAATTGGAATCCCCCACATCTTCTTTAATGAAATCATACGTGTCGGCTTCTTTGCCGAAGAAGTCTATAAATGAGTGGTTATAACGCTGGTTCGAGAAAAAGGCGGTCTGGTAACCGGCTTCCTTGAATGCTGTGATAATCCCTTTCTGATAATAGATGGAATCAAAACTGGAAGCACTGACCGGCGACAGCAACATCGGAACACTCTTGTGGGTGGTGTTTGATTCTGTCAGCACATGGCTGAAAGCTGTCAGTCCGCCAATGCCCGACAGTCCCGGGTTAGTCTCCCGTTCGTAGCCGTACAAAGCCCAGTTGCATGCCCGTGAGGTTTCTCCCACCACCATTACATATACTTCCCTTTCATCAGCCTGATGAGTACTTCTAGCATGAAAGGTAAAATCTTTAGAGGTCTTGTGATAATTCCGCGTCTGGGCCGTCCGTTGAAAAGCAAGTGCTATGTTGTAGCATACGTTGGCAGGATACAGTTCGGATTTCGGCTCATACCGGTCATCTGTCAAATAAGCAGTGCCTAAGGATAATATTCCGGCAGACAACACATACAGAGTGCGACGGCGAGCTTGCCGGATGAATGCTTCGGACAGTCTGCGTTTGTGTACAATGGATATGGTTGCCAGAATTAATGCAGGTATATAGAGCACTACCACAATAACGATGGCAGGTATCAGATTGTCCAGCAGTTCCAGCGCCTCGCTCGAATTGGTTGTCACCAGATTCAGAAACATATCCACTGCGATAATGGACTGACCGAAAAGATACAGCAATACAAGCTGGAAGGCTCCGAAGAAGATGAACGGAAATAGCAGCCAGAATGTCCTGCCACAGTTTCTCGACCAAGCCATTACAGCATAATATATAGAAAGGGGTAGCAGGATATTACATATCTTTGCCGTCCATGATATGGGTTCTGTAAAGCATAGCACTACATTGGGCACTATCAGAATGACCAGAAACAGATAGAACAAATGTTCCTGATTGTCGAACCATTTTTTTATGTCTCTAAAAAGCTTCATTGATATTGAATATAAATCCGGTCTGGTGTTTGCCAAAACCTAAATCCAAACGTACGTTTACTCTCTTTTTGAACTCCCAGCGGTAGCCGAAACCATAATTAGGAAGAATATGCCTGGCCTCCAATTCCGAGAAATTCGGGAATATGGTTCCCGCCCCTACCCATACGGCAACTCCATTTCGCTTCCATACATGTTGGCGTAGTTCCAGCTGGGCATCCATTGCACACTTGTCACGGTAGCGCCCCTCATAATAGCCACGCATAGAATAGGAACTTCCCAATGTTGCCATCAGTCCCCAGGGCGGATTTCCGTAGTTCAGCAGAGTATGGAACTGGCCTGCCAACACCCCACCCTTCCACACGGACTGGTAATAGCTGGTCGTCAGTTCCGTATTGCTGAATGCATATTTATTTCCCAAAAAGGCCGGACTGAAGCGCTGGTCTATCCGTAGGTAATATCCTTTATAGGCATTTGTCAGAAAATCGCGTGAATCATACAACAAGGAAAACCCCAAGCTCACGTTGGTGCTACGCGCTTTCATTCCTTTCCATAATTCCGGTTTTTCAAAGTCATGTCCATACACGTAATCAAATGTTGTCATCGGACCGATATAAAAGTTACGTGCCATCCGGAACATGAAGTCCACCTTAACCTGCGCCTGAAAGCGATCGTATTCACTCTCATTGTCATCATTGGCTCCATTGTCATATCCTTGTCCCCAGTAAAGGCTTGGGAAAGAATAGAAATACAGATTGTAGTTCAACCGGTATTTGTCTTGGGGAAACAGATGGTTTCCACGTACTCCCAGCAAATAGAATCCCACTGTGGAGACATCCCCATACAGAGAGACATTGGACGGAGGGAGAATACTATCGTTCCGGTCGGTACGGTAGAGTCCTGCCGCCACCAGTCCGATTCCAAATTTGGTGTCACTGGAATAATGAGGCCCGCCTATAATGCTGAAATCAAATTTCTTGTTTTTCTTTTCTTTGTTGGCATCGTTGAAGTAATTCAAAATTTTTCCGAAAAAACTGCGTTTCTTGGGAAGCGAGTCTATCGGATACGTAGAAATTGAGTCTACAGAGTTTTTTGCTTCTGCAAGGTGTGTTTGTGCATGAACAGCCGTTTCTGTAATCAGCATCAATATTGGTAATATCCATTTTGTCAATTTAGTGTCCATTTACTTGTAGAAAACTTCCGTGGCAAAGTTAGTTTTTATGTTCTTCATTACAACAATGTTACTGTTCTTTTTGTTTCCAATTTTTCTCTTTTAATGTTCATTTCTACATTGCATGTGGGGTTCACTCTTTTTAACTACATCATTTATAGAACTTTCCTCGATTTATACTGTTATTTTAATATTACAAAGAACAACATGATATTGAATTATGAAAACAGCAATGGACATTCCCGATAAAGAGGGACAGAAACGACTGGTAATCGTAGGCGGCGGCTTTGGCGGATTAAAGCTGGCACGAAAATTGAAAAGCAACAAGTTTCAGATAGTTTTACTGGATAAGAATAACCATCACATCTTCCAACCGTTACTCTATCAAGTGGCCACAGCAGGTATTGAACCGAGTGCCATATCATTCCCATACCGAAAAATCTTCAAAAAAAGAGAGCATTTCCATATACGTATTTGTGAAGCACAGCAAGTCTTCCCGGAACACAATCTGCTGGAGACTTCCATCGGCACGCTGGCATACGACTATTTGGTCATTGCCACCGGCTGCAACACAAATTATTTTGGAAACGACGGGCTGGAGAAACAGACCATGGCACTAAAGAATACTTCGGAAGCCTTGTTCAACCGAAACCAGATATTGGATAGTTTTGAACAAGCCCAGAACACCGGTAATAAAGAAGAGCGCAGGCGTCTGATGACCTTTGCCATTGTAGGCGGTGGAGCTACGGGAATAGAGTTGGCTGGTGCTTTGGCCGAGATGAGGAAGTTTGTCCTTCCTCAAGACTATCCGGACTTGAATATCAATGAGATGCGTATCATCTTGTTGGATGGCTCTTCCCGGCTCTTGTCTGCTTTTTCAGAAGAGTCTTCCAAAGAAGTGGCCGATTATCTGAAGAAGCGTGATGTGGAAATCAAATTGAACCAACGGGTGATGGGATACGAGAATTATCAATTGGCATTGAATGACGGGACTGCCATCGATACCAAAAATGTATTCTGGGTGGCCGGTGTCAAGGCAAACAGCCTTCAAGGATTGCCTGCCGATGCCTATGGACCGGGAAACCGCTTGAAGGTGGACACTTATAACCGTCTTTCTCAATATCCCAATATTTTCGCTATCGGGGATACGGCCCTTATGATTTCTGAGGAGTATCCCAAAGGACACCCGCAAGTGGTGCAACCAGCCATCCAGCAGGCCCGCAACTTGATAAGGAACTTGCAGCGTGCAGAAACAGGCCTGCCGTTGCAGCCGTTTATATATCAAAACAAAGGCTCCATGGCGACCATTGGCCGCAATCATGCCGTAGTCGAGCTTAAGAAACTGCGTTTTGGCGGTTTTCCGGCATGGGCTGTGTGGCTATTCATCCATTTGATGAGTATTGTGGGTGTAAAGAACCGTCTTTTCATCTTCGTAGACTGGATGTGGAGTTACTTTACCTATGACCCGTCTTTACGGATTATCATCAAACCGTTGAAACGGGAGTAAACTTTTATTGAGTAATATTTGTTATAGTTCATATACGAACTTAAAAACGAATGAATATGTTAAAACGACTTTTATTTCCCGCCAAACCGGACGGAACGGCAACATCTGCTATGCTATTGATTGCAAGAATTGTATTCGGTATATTATTAATGAACCACGGCATCCAGAAGTGGACTAACTTTCAAGAGCTGTCGGCTGTTTTCCCTGACCCGCTGGGTGTAGGCAGTCCGCTGTCTTTAGGACTGGCTATCTTTGGTGAATTGGCATGTTCCATGGCATTCATTATAGGTTTTCTCTATCGTTTGGCTATGATACCAATGGTGTTTACAATGGCTGTTGCCTTTTTTGTAATTCATGGTAATGACCCGTTTGCCACGAAAGAGTTGGCTTTTGTATATCTGGTAGTGTTCATATTGATGTATATCATAGGTCCGGGCAAGTTTGCCGTTGACCGCTGGATAAGAAAAGCTCTTTTCCAAAAGGCTCGTAAATAGACACTTCCGTTTTACTGAAAACAGATTTTAAGCTCAAATAGGATGTATTTTCGTAAAAAATCCTATATTTGCGGATGCTTAAAATAACTCGATGAGCTATAAAGCTAATTAAACACAGTAAAATAAAAAAGAGTGATTATGAAAAAGTTCAATTTGAAGATGGCTGCGACCGTAATGATTTGCGGCTCGTTTCTTTTCAGTTCTTGTATCGGTTCTTTTGGACTGCATAGTAAACTGGTCAGCTGGAATCAAGGTATTGGTACCAAGTTTGTAAACGAACTGGTTTATCTGGCATTCAATATTATCCCGGTATATGGCGTTTGCTATCTGGCCGATGCATTGGTCATCAACTCCATCGAATTCTGGAGTGGTTCAAACCCTATGGCCAGCATTGGTGATGTAAAGAAAGTGAAAGGCGAAAACGGTGACTACCTGGTAGAGACACTTGAAAACGGCTATTCTATCACCAAAGAAGGTGAGACTGCTTCTATGGAACTCATTTACAACAAAGAGTTGAATACTTGGAATGTTGTTGCCGATGGTGTCAGCACAGAATTGCTGCAAATGAACAATGACGGCACTGCTGATTTGTTCTTACCGAATGGCGAAAAGATGAATGTAACGTTGGATGCTCAAGGTATGCTGGCAGCACGCCAAGCTACAATGAGCAATCTTATGTTTGCCGCCCGCTAAAAATTAAAAGAAATACGAAGGAGATGAAACTTCAATAAGTAGTTTCAT
>ENA-OORS01000266-OORS01000266.1-human-gut-metagenome-genome-assembly--contig:-NODE-266-length-10527-cov-2.609530_pt1 | contig 10527 bp, 5 predicted proteins | sample MGYA00241170_ERZ501198 | MGnify/ENA primary metagenome ERZ501198 (study PRJEB25962, sample SAMEA2042553) | human gut metagenome | biome: human gut; feature: human-associated habitat; material: faeces... | reverse complement strand
TAGAATTCCACTGACCGCCAGTACGAGCAGCTTCACGACGCACCTGCATATAGTCTTCCCCACTCAGCATATCAGGATATTGCGCCCACCCGTTTACACCAAAATAACCATTATAAGAAAACTTTGTTTTGCCTTGCGCACCTTTCTTGGTTGTTATAATGATTACCCCATTAGCACCTTGTGAACCATAAATTGCCGTAGAAGAAGCATCCTTCAACACCTCAATAGACTCAATATCAGCCGGAGCAATATCCGAGAAATCACCTCCCTGCATACCATCAATGATAAACAGCGGAGCATTGGCAACATTGTTACCAAACTCATCTTTCACATCGGACAGTGAACGCTGGCCGCGAATATTAATGGTTACACCCGAAGTAGCCTTACCTGAATTACGTACAATATCCAAACCCGGAACCTGCCCCTGCAATGCTTCCATGGCATTAGATGCCGGTGATTTTACAATATCAGCCGCCTTCACTGAAGCAATAGAACCTGTAAGGTCACGTTTCTTCATCACGCCATAACCTACAACGACTACTTCATCCAAAGCCTGCGTATCGGCCTCCATTTTAATGTTCAGCTGATTGCTTTTTCCCACCGTTATATCCTGTGTCTTATATCCTATATAAGATATGACAAGAATATTCTTACCTGAAGGAACTTCCAAAGAATAATTACCGTCAAAATCGGTAATCGTACCCACCGTTGTACCTTTCACCAGTACGGATACACCAATTAACGGTTCCCCTGTGTCATCTATGATTTTACCTGTGACAGTACGTCCTTGCTGGACAGACTGAACCAATTCACCGGCAACAGGGTCACTTGCATTTGCATAAGAAAATGCAGACGGCATACATAATGCTGCCGATAACCCTAAAATAATGGGAGTACGTCTGATATTACTTTCCCAATTTTGTTTCGGACTTTTTTTCATGCTTTTCATTTCTGTTATAATAGTTAACAAGATTTATTTTATCATATCTATTCAAATGACGCATATAAAAAACTCCTGTACTCAAAATTAATTATAAAAATACGTTAAATAAAAAGTATATTTTCTTTCATTTAGTATTTCTTTTTAACCGAATCACAAATCTAAATTTATAAATGCCTGATTTTAGCCGATAAGATTCTAATATAGGCAAGCCCCATGAATTATCTCCCCCAACTTCCATTCGTGCACAATTTATACTTACTGTAGTGTTACTATGAGGCTTCAATTCAAAGCCATGTTCCGATTATTTATAAGATCTACTGATTATAAGCAATCTCAATCGGTTATTTAAGGTTTCATAAATTAAAAGGAATCATACAAATAACTCTATACAAATCAATATAAATAGAATATAATCAATTTCATCACAGTAATTATAATAGGTAGTAACAAATCGATATACGACTACCAATACAATGGAATGAAAAAAAATTGTCTTGCCTCTTTACAAATAGAGACAAGACAATTATTCTACTATAAAAGTTTTAAATTATCAACATCCAGGATTTTGATATTCAGCACCATTAGATATAGTTGCAGTAAATGTTGTAGAGATAGGTCGTAATGCATAATTAGGATTAAAGAACTGAGCCAAGTCCGGATGTGTTTCCTCCCAATAATTTGAACTCTTAAACATGCCGGTACGTTTCAAATCATAGAAACGACTGTTTTCGTCACAAAGTTCACACACTCTTTCAGCAAGAAAAATACGTACAGTAACACTCATAGAAATTGCACTGAACAAGATGCGAGTTTAGCCTATTTAATTAGCAAAATATAGATCATCGATGGGCCAGCCATTGCCATTAAAATTACCCAACGGTTTCGAGTTCAACGCAACTCTATACCCCCTTCCTAGTTTGGAGAATATACCGGAATTCCCCATCCAACGGGAGGATAGGTGGTATTGAAGTATTCAAAAGTGATCTCTCCCCCTTTTACAAAGTCAAATTTAAGATCTTCTTCTACGCCGTCCATTTCGGCGGTTGCCTCAGCATAGTAGCTACCGGGCAACAAATCGTACCGAGCTGTAAATTCTTCACCAGTAAATAACGTACCATATCCAGGGGATATTTCTGTTAAATCTTGTACCTGTGACCAATCCAAATTGTATAAATTAACATTAAAAGCCCCCATTGGTCTATGATTAGATAAATTACGTATGGTAATTTTAAGGAGATATGGTATTTGAGGAGCAAGAGCGGCATAAGAATCAAGCAAACCATATCCCATTTGGTTATTTGAAGTAGCAAATGCAGCTAGTGTTTGAAAAGTATATGGATAAACTGAAGATGTGATTTTCTGTGCTGTTTTCTCAATGCGATATCTTACTTCCGAAGCTGTCAAAGCAGGATATTTGGAAAGTACCATCGCTGCAACACCAGTCACTTGAGGAGCAGCGAAAGATGTACCGGACCCCATAACAGTGGTATTATCTGGATAAAGAGAATAAACATTCTCTCCGGGGGCAACAATATCTAATTGATTCCCGTAATTGCTGAAGGATGCTCTATTGCCATTTTGATCAATTGCCCCGACAACAATAATTCTCGAATCCGAGTTGGCAGGATAACTTATAGCCCCACCACCATTTCCGGAAGCAAAAACTACAACACAACCATTGTCAAGAGCACTTTTTATGGCCTCTCCAACCAATGTACTGTCATACTGCCATGAACAATTGATTACTTTTGCCCCATTATTCACTGCATATTCTATAGCCCTTGTCATTGTAATATCCGAAGATATTATGCCCCCCAAATTATTTACCGCAAAACTAATAGGAAGAATGGTTGTACCATAAGCAATTCCTGCAACACCTTGGCTATTATTAGGAATTGCACCTATAAATCCAGCAACCATTGTACCGTGAGCCCCCCTTACACGATTCGGAGTAGTTTGGGTGACAGCATCCCAACCAGGCAATACATTGTAAAGATCTCTATGGCTTACGTCCACTCCAGTATCAATAATGGCAACAATAACATCCGATGAACCTTGTGATATAATTGTTCGTGATTTACAATAATTGACATGGACATATGATTTTGTCAAATTATTACCAAGATGCCACAAAGAACCAGCCTCAAACAGAGGCTCATTGATACAATCCACATTACCTGCTCCCGAAAGACTAGGACTGGCAAATTCGAATAAACCGCTTTCATAAAAGAGATTTGCCATTTCCAGAGCATTTCTTTTGGAAAGATTAGTGCAAGCCAAATAATAACATCCTTGAAGAAATTCATCCGCACCTATTAATTCTACGGCATTTTCTTTTGCCAACTCTTTTAGTATAGAGAGGTTTGTCTCAGATTTTAATTTAACATAAAACAGATTTGTTATTCCTATTTCATTTCCATTTTTCATTTTGTAATAAGGTGCCCAATAAAAGGCATCTGACAAAACAGAAGAAACTCTATTGTAATCACCTTGAATGGTTGTAACTTTTAAATCTGTAAATTTTATCGTATTAGAATTTGCTTTTTTAGTACTTGGATATACACACTTACCCCATTCCTTTATACCTTCAAATTCCAAATTAGCTCTCGCGATTTTTTCTGAAAAAATATTTGCATCTGAAGCATAATACATTATTTGATATTTTCCTTCTACTTTTTGAACAGGTATTTTTTCTTTTTCAAGCCAATAATAATCAGAATAACTCATCTTGGAATCTACCGAACGTGTAATAGTAGAATTTTCAAAATTTAATTCATCTGATATGAAATCAGTACAGCCTCCAACGATGATTGTCAACAATAAGAGGGGGAAAAAAATATTTTTAAATCGTGTCATACTTTATATATTTACATTATAAAATTATTCTATTGTTTCCCCAACTAGAAGTCGTGAACAATACTTATTTCTGTGATTATAAAACTGCAAAATCAATTACATATAACAATAACCATCGACACACGGTACACAAAAGGTTTCACAAATGTCTCCTAAGAAACATCTGTGAAGCCCTCTATCATCGTTTTTTTAATTAATATCCGTTCGTTCCATATTCATCAGCATTATCTATCTGACTCAGGAAGTCATAAGAAATAGGACGCAGATAATGTTTTTGGGTAAATGATTTAGCAGCTCTTGGATTACCAATAGCCAAACGGCTCTCAAACGCCTTATGACGTTTTAATAAAGCCCAACGACCATATTCTCCACATAACTCACGAGCATACTCATCAAAAATATCATTTTCCGATGCTGTAGTCAACTTCATATGTGATTCAAAGTCATCAGCATTACGACAAGCCCGTTTACGAAGAACATTCAAATAAGTTGCCGCTTTCGCCCCATCACCCAGTTGTTGATTTGCCTCTGCCGCAATTAAATAAACTTCAGCCATACGCATAATCATGATATCACCGCACTTATATTGCAAATTACTTCCATTAAAAGCACCATCATAATTCCAATTATACTTGGACAGAGCAGGATACATCATAAATGAATTTGTTCCATCAAAACTTGCTTCTTTATACTTACCTTCCACATCAAACAAATCATCAATATTAATACAGAAATAAGCACGTTTTGCTTTATCAGTATCAGACAACTTATCTTTACTCAAATAAATAGAAAAGCGGTCTTCGTCTTCAGTTAGTGGATAAGGATGTACATATACATTCTTTACATCTACCAAATGAGCTATATCGCCCGAATGATCTCCTTTAGGCCACATTTTAGCAGGATACTGATTACCGGCACCATTAGATGTAGGTATATAAGTAGCATCTACATAAGGATAAATTTTCTTACCTATATGTTCACTGCTGATACCATATTTAGAACAAATATCCGCTGTTAACTCCACTGTTTTCTTCCCATAGGTAATTCCCCAATTGGTTTGTTCCATTGAAAAATCACCAAAAGCAGTAACAAATGAATTCTCCCAGCGCTTATCATAATCAGCATCAAAACAATCTATCAGATATTTAGACGGAGCCAAAATATTGTTATTCACACGACCTAAATAATAATTGCCTTTATCATTTGTCTTATAAATTTCACTCAATTTAGAAGGATTAGGGAAGAAAAATGAAAAAATATTTGTTTGTTTTCCCACTTTACAAGAAGGATCATAAGGATTTGGACCGGCAGCAACAAACAGAGCTTCTTTATTCTTACGGTTATTAGCTTGCGCCCAAACATCCTCTACATCATCATACAAATAAGCCCCATAGGCAGAAGCATTATTGATCAAATCCTCTGAAACTTCTTTTGCACGTTGCCAATAAGAAACACCATTTTCACTCAAGCCTTCACCGGCACCTTGTGCATATACACGCGCCAACAGACCTAAAGCTGTTTTTTTGGTACAACGAGCATAATTATCTTCATAAGGCGTTACTTCTAGCTTTTCTGCCGCAAACTTCAAGTCCTCTACAATTTGAGCATAGATTTCTTCTATAGAATTACGTTGCGGACGCGTGTTTATTCCTTTTGCCTCTTCCAAATTCAACGTAATATTTCCATAATGAGTAACCAATACTGAATAATAAAAGGCACGAAGGCAACGGGCTTCAGCCACCAGCCTTTCAATAACTTTCGGATCACTACCATCACCTTTCACCTCAACTGCCCTATTAATAACCGCATTACAATTATTAATCATTGAATACGCATACTTAAATGAAGTATTAGGATACTGAGTATTGGGTGCAAGACCTTCATAATAGAAAACTTCCTGAGCCCATGTCTTGTTCATAGAAGTGATCCAAGTATCAGTACCACCTTCACACAAAGCCAAGAACTCAAAATTAAACATATATCCCGATAAAGTCTGATAGCAATAAGATTGCATACCTTTCCATCCATCAAAAGTAGAAAGAGTTTCATCAGCCTCTACCATAGTGGGGTTATACTCGTCCAACGAACAAGCATGGAAAGAAGTCATCAAGCAAGCTCCTAAAACAACTTTGCTAAATATATTTTTCATTGTTATATACTACTTAATTATTAAAAATTTAGAATGATAAATTCACACCGAATACCATCTGTTTAGTTAAAGGATAATCCAAACTTCCATTCATTTCCGGATCATAATCTTTTAACAAATGACTTTTAGCCACTACCAAAGGATTAGTGATTGTTGCATAAAAACGGCATTTCCCGATTCCAGCTTTCTGCAACCAATTTGTCGGCAATGTATATCCTAATGTAATATTTTTAATTTTAAAAAACGAACCATCAACATAAGACAAAGCTGCACTTCCTACATAGTTTGTAAGACTTCTGTTGGCATAAATTGCAGGAAAATCATTTGAAGGATTTGTTTCAGTCCAGTAATTAAAATATTCAGGGAAATTACGAACGCCACTCGGATCATAACGACCTAACATATTGTACTTGATCATTTGTCCCCAACGCATATACATGAATACACTTAAATCAAAGTTCTTATAAGTAAATGTATTTTGAAATCCCATGGTCCAATCAGGAGCATTATGACCTAAAACTTGATAATCCTTGTTACTAGGAGTATATTTATTTGTAGAATCATAATAAGTTTTTTCTCCATTATCATTTACTTTATAATATTTACCTTCCGCTTCTCTCTCCATTCCTGGAATATTAATCTTCAAATCTCCTGGTTTCGCACCAAATACAGCCGCATCCTTCTCTTCACCAAGCTGCCATACGCCATCCAATTTATAATGATAGAAAGAATTCACAGGATGTCCTTTTGACAAAGAATAACCAGTATTTCCATTAGAAATGTTATCAGAGGTTCCATCAATTAAAGAAAGAATTTTTTCTTTATTGTATGTAAATGTCACTGTAGAGTTCCACTTAAAGTCCTTTGTTTCAATATTACGTGTATTAATCGCAAATTCGACACCTGTATTTTTAGTTTCACAAATATTTTGGTTTACAAAATAATATTCTGTCGGACTAAACGCACCATTTGTTACAGGAAGGTTTCTCGACCAAATAACTCCTTTTGTTTTTGTAATGTAAAAATCACCGGTAAAATCAATACGTCCATTTAGGAAAGAAGCATCTACACCCACATTAGTATTGTAAGATTTCTCCCACGCCAAATCCGGATTCGTATAATTTTTCGAGAATGAATATACATTTTGCAATTCACCTCCTAAAGCCATTCCAAAATAATCAAGGCTTGCAATAGAAGTATATGGATCAATAGCAGCAGTACCGGTCACGCCATAACCAACACGCAACTTCAAGTTACTCAACCAGTTTTGTGTGCCTGCCATGAATTTCTCATCTGACATTCTCCATCCAAGTGAGAAAGCAGGGAATGTATCCCAACGGTTCTCTGGGTTCAATCGTGAAGAGCCATCATGACGTACTGAAGCTGAGAACAAGTATTTACCCATATAAGAATAGTTCACACGTCCTACAAAGCCCATTCCTTTTGACATGTTATACAATGAAGAATTGCTGGAATTCTTAGAACCAACATCCATATTATGCCACATATACCGATTGTTTTCGATATTGGTTTGCTTCATATACGCTTCATCATACTGATTATGTTCCCATGAAGTGACACCTGTAACGGTAATATCATGTACATCCTTTACTTTAAAATTATAAGTGATTATGTTCTCCCATTTATAATTATAATTACGCTTATTCGTTATAGTAGCATATACATTGTCATTGGTACCTTTTGAAGCAGGTCCTGAAGAATAATAATATTGATATGATCCTTGACCTTGGAAATAATTATTTCGAGAATAATTTAAGGTAGCTCCCAAACGGGAAATAACAGATAAACCTTTTATCGGAGTAAGTTCGATATAAGGGTTCATGTAAAGTTTAAAATTCTGATCCTGATTTTTATACACTCCACTCTGTGTATTTAGCAAAAGATTAATCATAGTGCTGCCTATTACAGGCTCAACATTAAAATTCCCATTTTCATCTTTAATCTTTCCTAAAGGTTCTGCAGAAAGAGCTGTTTCCAACTTAGCATAAGCTTTATTTCTATGAACATAAGATCCTTGCATATTGGCCCCTATTTTTAACCAATCTCTTACTGTATGATCTATACGGATATTAGTAGAATATACTTTATAATTATCTCCAGTATACTGTCCCTTTTCATCTGAAAAGTTCAAAGAAATATACCCTTTTGTTTTTTCTGTACCACCCGATACTGACAAACTATAGTTTTGGGTATATCCATTCTGCATCAATTCATCTGCCCAATCAATATAATCACCATTCAAGTGTGCCTGATAAGCTTCGGGTGATGCAAAAATACGTTCGTCATCAGCAGCAGAATTCCAGTTTCCTGTTGCTTTATTGGCGTCACGCAAACCTTGAATATAGCTTTCTCCACTGCGCATTTTAGGAGTTTTTGACCAACCATTAAATCCGGCATAAGCATTAAAGTTTACATTAGTTTTTCCTGCTTTTCCACTTTTTGTTGTTATAATGACAACACCATTTGCACCCGCCGCACCATATACAGCCGTAGAAGAAGCATCCTTCAAGACTTCAATAGATTCAATATCATTAGGATTCAAAGTCGAATAATCACCGGGCATGCCGTCAATAATAAAAGTAGGATCACCACTGGCTGTAAACGAACGTGTTCCACGCAATTGCATTTTGACCCCTTCACCTGCCTGGCCTGAAGTACGAGTTATATCCAAACCTGCCACACCTTACCTTGCAAAGCCTCCATGGGATTAGAACCCGGATTCTTTGTAATTTCCTCGCTCTTTACAGATACAACAGCACCAGTCAAATCACGTTTCTTCACCGCACCATATCCAATAACCACCACTTCATCCAAAGCTTGTGTATCAGGGTCCATTTTAATATTCATCTGGTTATTCTTACCAATAGTGACTTCTTTTGTCTTATAACCAATATAAGATATCACTAATATATTCTTCCCAGCAGGAACATCCAATGTATAATTACCATCAAAATCAGTGATAGTACCCACAGTAGTACCTTTTACCAATACAGAGGCTCCAATAACTGGCTGCCCGTCTTCTTCAGAAATTACAACACCTGTAACCTTCTGGGTTTGGGCAGTTACTAGGCCTATTCCGACAAAAAGACAGGCCAATAACAGCATTAATTTTCTTTTCATAAATTCTCTCTTAAAGTTTAACTTTACATTATTTGTATCTTTACTCTAACAATTTGCAAATATATTAATAAAACTGAAACTAACAATTATATTAATAAAAAAAGGTTGCAAATATAACATTTTGTTATTTTATGTGCTGTATTTATGCCGATAAGCATGTTTTTTCTTATTAAAAGCGCTGATTGCTAAAATAGCTAGTAACACTTTGTATGAGCAAAATGCATCTTTTAATATTTCTTTTACTCGTTTTTAGTCATAAAACACCTTTAAAAGCTATTCTTTTTGCTTTTTTCGTGGAAAAGCGAATAAAAAAGTGGCATTTAATTTAAAGTTTTGTGAATACTCGGTTATTTGGAGATTTGTTTTTTTAGAGATATTAATGCTTATTCGTCTCTGATATAGCACAGAATTACGTCTAATTTGTTCTATTATTAATTTAAAAATGAAAGTATGGAAAAGATCAGTTACAACCTTGTGTTTAACAGAAAGAAGAGATTGAATAAAAAAGGAATGGCGTTAGTACAGGTAGAGGCCTATCTGAACAGAAAAAAATGTATTTCTCCACCAAAATATATCTCAAACCCGATCAGTGGGATGCTAAACGAAAGATGGTGAAGAATCATCCTAACGCCAATGTTTTGAATCGTATGTTGTATGAGAATATAGCAGCTATTGAGCATACTGAACTTGGATTATGGCAACAAGGAAAGCCAATATCGCTAGATTTATTAAAGAATTCGATTGATAAGCCTCTAAGTAACAGGAGCTCATTCTTAACTTTCTTCAAAGAAGAAGTAGCTAATTCTCTTTTGAAAGAGAGCACCAGACAAAATCATCTTTCCACCCTTGAATTACTTCAGGAATTTAAGAAAGAGATATTATTCACCGATTTGACATTTGAATTTGTGTCCTCATTTGATAATCACCTGCAGTCTAAAGGCTATCACCTTAATACCATTGCCAAGCACATGAAGCATCTAAAACGATATATTAATGTTGCTATAAATAAGGAATATATGGATATACAAAAATATGCTTTTAGAAAGTATAAAATTAAAAGTATAGAGGGAAGTCATACGCACCTGGCTCCGGAAGAGTTATATCGCTTTGAAAATTTACAGCTAACAGGAAGATATACGAGGCTACAAAAAACAAAAGATGCTTTTTTATTTTGTTGCTACGCAGGGTTACGATATTCTGATTTCACCAGTCTGACCTCCGCAAATATTGTTGAATTCCATCAGGAAACCTGGATTATATACAAGTCTGTTAAAACTGGTATTGAGGTACGTCTTCCTTTATATTTATTATTTGAAGGCAAAGGAATCGAGATATTGCAACGCTATAAAGATGATCTTGACAGCTTCTTTAAGTTAAAAGACAATTCTAATATCAACAAAGAATTGAATCTATTAGCAGGCTTGGCAAAAATAGATAA
>ENA-OORS01000261-OORS01000261.1-human-gut-metagenome-genome-assembly--contig:-NODE-261-length-10665-cov-1.581621_pt1 | contig 10665 bp, 7 predicted proteins | sample MGYA00241170_ERZ501198 | MGnify/ENA primary metagenome ERZ501198 (study PRJEB25962, sample SAMEA2042553) | human gut metagenome | biome: human gut; feature: human-associated habitat; material: faeces... | reverse complement strand
ATGATTTATGAGCCTGTGCATTCTGCAGACGGACAATATCTTGGCACACCAGTGTATGATGGCAGTTCTGTTGTGCTACTGGTAGTGAGCTTTACAGAGAGTGTTATCCGCATCATGCGGTTCTTGCATCAACAAGTGGAAGTACAGGAAGTAGCGCGGCTACCGTTATCTGCAGTGAAGGACTGCTACAATCTGATGCTTCATACATCACCGTTATCGCTGACTCGACAGCCAAATGACGGTACATTCGAGATTATCTGGCCAGAACATGTACGATTCGCAATCAATGATAGAGAAGCGCTTAATTTCCGTGATGGAGACAAACTTTACTTCAATGTTTGGTATGAAGCCCCAGACTATCGTGAAGAAACGGTGGTGCGTTCTCTGCATGACGGCACGATTCTGGAAAGGTTTCCGGGGGATATTCGTATTATGCCGAACGGGGAAAGATGGCTTATAAAATAGTTTTTGACGAAAAATTATTGTCATGTCTAAAAATTAGTATTTGCAGAATTGATAGAGAAATAACATATAAAACAATAAATATGGTCAAAAAATCATCGACATCCGACCTACAGCACGTTATAATATAGTTAATCTAATAAGAAAACCAAGTGATCATTGTTACGAAGCTGAATCGTAATGGTGGCCAACTGAGTGAACTCGATGGAACGGAATGGTTATATCCTCCGGGTGCTCCGAGCACCGAAAGATGATTTACTAAGATGAAAACAGGTTTTCTTATTTTGACAGGGAGTAACAGAATAGTTAGGAAAACCAAGGATTTCCTTGACTTAGGTTGACTAATCATTGTATGTATTTACAGTGGTATCTCGAGCTCCTAAGACTCTATTGTAGGTTCGATTCCTATAGGAGACGCTCATTTTTAGCGGTAATGAAGACAAAATCATTGCCGCTTTTTTCATGCTTTTTTTGATTTTGATGGCAAATTTGTCAGCGAAAAGTGATTGAAAAATGGATTTTGTCAGCGAAAATGAAATCTTGTCATCAGGATTTATTTTTCAGATCGTCACCCGGAGAGATAAGGCACAATGTAGGATAAGAATTGGGGTGTAAATCAGAGTAAAAGTAACACTATTTTCTTGCCTGGTATAAGGCCTGTCGGAAGAGTCCGTTCAGATTAGATAATAACAATCTATTCTGGACGGGCTTTTTTACGTTCAGGGAAAGGAAGTTGCCTATGGAAGAAAAGAAGGAATTGCTGGATCAGAGCAAATGAGGCGGGAAATATTGGAAATGTTGAAATTAAATATGAAAAAATATTGGGATGCGTAAAGGAGAAAAGGATTATGTGTAAAGTAATAGCAGTCTCGTCCTCTGGGTTCTCGCCAATTATATCTTTGCCGTGATCTCACACCTGCGCGCTTCATTTCCGGCAGTTCTTCTGCTCTCCGTGCGCCTGATGGCAGGTCACATCAAAGAAACTTTCATCTTATTATTTACAATGGCCGGCGCCTGCCTCATCGTCTTCCTGGTTCCCGGACTTTTCGTCCTTTTTCCCGGAATCCTCTGCGGCATCGCCAGCCATCTGATTGAGCCTGGTTTAAAAAAGGCTCTTGCTATTGATTAATCCAGTTCTTTATAGTCAAAACTGCGGAATTCTGCTGTCTGATCGTATCCGGAGTAGTCCACGCATGCCATGCCGACAAATGCTCCGGTGAAGAATCCACCGTAAGACTGGAGTACGTAATCATCGGACAATACAGCGGCATCCAGTGTGCCCGGAATCTCTGTATAGTTCTTTCCGTCAAAGGAATACTCGTAGCTGTAAGACTGCTTTCTTACTTTTGTGCGAAGCCATACAAATTCAACATCATCCGGTACCGGAATCGCATCGTCGCGAAGGAACGAACGATATCCGCCACGATTGCACTCTGCCACTTCGATCACGCGGCCATTTTTCTCATTCCACGTAACGAAAGCGAATGACCAGTGCTTATCATTGTAAAAATTTGTCAATCCAGCCATCTGCTGATAGTTGAACGGATCAAATTTCACTTTCACTTCGGCATCAAAGTTAAATGCCTGCCAGCGTTTTGCCACCAACGAAAGCTCATGCTTATTGCTGAGGGATCCTTTTCCGACCAATGTCAGCCTGCCATCCCCTGTCGTACCCATTTCCGCGGTAAAGGGTACGCGGAGGGTATTCCACTCATCATGAAGTTTTGGTGTGTCAAATTCATCATGCATCGAATGATCTGCCGGTGCTTCTGTCAAGATTGCATCTTTCGGCGCATCCACAAGCACTTTTCCGCCATGTCCGCCCTCGATACGAGGCCAGCCTTCTTCATCCCAGTATACTTTCTGAATTGCCGTCTCACGGCCAAGCGGACACCAGCCGCGTGGGTCGATCGAACTTTCATTTTCGTGGTGCCACGGTCTTCCACACAAACTTGCATAATACCACTCACCGCCGGGAGTCTCTACGAGAGCACCATGTCCCTGCTTCTGGATCTCAAGTTCCGGCGTATCAAAGTTTGTAATAAACGGATCGCCAGGCTCTGTCTCAAAACTCAACGCATCTAACGTCTTTGAACGAGCTACTACTTCCTGATGTGTCCAAACGGTTCCACCCTGTGCAGCAAACAGATAATAATATCCGTTGATCTTATACAAATGTGGTCCCTCAACCAGTTTAACGTCCGTTCCGGCGTAGATCGTACGTGCTGTCTCCGGTTTTAATTTCATTGTCTCTGTGTCAAATTCTGTCACTGTAATACCGTCAAAAGCATGGTGGTATTCGCGATGATCCCATGTCTGCTGAACAAGGTATTTGCGTCCGTCATCATCATGGAACAACGATGCGTCAAATCCCACACCATTGACACGGATCGGATCCGACCATGGTCCGCGGATATCTTCTGCCGTCGTCAGATAATTGATCATATCTTTGAACGGTCCTTCGGTTACTTTTACATCCGTATAAATCAGCCAGAATTTTCCATCTGCATAGGAAAGATCCGGCGCCCAGATACCTCCCGATGACGGATTTCCTTTCATATCAAGCAATGTCGTCGTGGACAATGCGGATGGAAGAAGATTCCAATGTACTAAATCTTTTGACTCGTGCAGACGAACTCCCGGAAACCACTCAAACGTAGAGTTCGCAATGTAATATGTATCATCCACACGGATAATGGATGGATCTGCATTAAATCCCGGCAAAACCGGATTTTTAATCTGCAACATAACTGTATGCCTCCTTATTGTTAATCTATCTCTATCATACAGGAAAATGGGGGGTTTGCAAAGGGAAAAAGAAGAATTTATTCATCCTCTGCCTGAGCAAGCATGGAAGTAGCTGCCTGCTGCAAGATGCTCTCTTTCGAGAATCTTGTCATCTCATCTGCCATATCAGTATCACGGATACGGGATTCAGCGGACTGCAGGTTCTCAGATGTGTTGTCATCAACTTTGACAGTGTACTCAAGACGGTTCTGAATCAATGTCACTTACAGGTCATTTTTATACATGTTCTGATAAAATTTTATGCGGTCTTGGAAGAATGTATGCCGGTGGATGAGAACTTACGGAAAAGATTCTGCAACCGGATGATTTCGATTAATCTTCTCAAACTCCTTTCCTCCCAGGGTATTGTGGGTGAGAAGTCTTTTGTTGCTTCCCGATGATGCATTTTTCCGGTATTGTCCAGGGGTACAGCCGTTATGCTGACGGAACTGTCTGCAGAAATGCTCTACATTATTATAACCACATTGCTCGGAAATGTCGCGGATGGAGTATTCGCTGTACTCTAATAAATCCTGTGCACGGCGCAGACGTCCTTCGATGACATTGTCCATGCAGGAGGAGCCAAATTGGCGGGGATAGAGAGCCTGAAGATGACTGGGACTTAAGTGAAGCTTCGCAGCCATCATGTTTATATTCCATGGAAGCTGAGGATTATTGTAGATCATCTTATGCAATGCAATCAGCTCATGATCGTGAATACCCGGGGACTCATTTTGGGTTCCTTCTCTTAATTTGGAGAACAGAACCCGCAGCAGGTGAGTAATGTTTGCTTCGCTTTCAGAGGAGAAAAAGGCGGACTCCCAGGTTAGTAATTTAAAAAGCTGATGACAGTATTCCGGATCTGTTACGGGAAATGGGGTGTTTGTTAACGGAAACAGCTTCACGAAGGAGTGATCGGAACGAAAACGAATCCAGTCATTCCGGTATTCTTCACCGGCAGCACGGTAATAAATCCTGCTTCCTGGTGTATACAGAATAGCAGAATTGGCGGCTGTCCGCATTAGTCTTCCGTCTATGAGCAGCTCCGAGGGAGAGTCGAAAAGAAGCAGAAGATAGCCTGTAAAGCCATTCGGAACATCATATATAAAATCTGAGGGGTGAACGGCACTGTAGCCGACAAATTCAATTTCAGTCATCTGGAATCTCCGTTCTGATACATCAGAGGATATATCAATTTTCTTATAGTATAAATCATTGGAAACTTTAGATCAATGCGATAGTATCAGATTAATATGGCAATCGTCATCAGAGAGCTGCGGATCGTGCAGCGGTCAGACATCGGATGCGTGACTGCATAGGAACATGATTTAGAAGAAGGAGATACATGCATGGTAAATATGGGTGAAGCAACAGAGAATGACAGAAAAAAGATCGTGATTACAAAGGATTCAAAGGCCTTTTTTCACAATAATGTAGATTATTGTGTGGGAACCGGAAGAATGGGGCTTGCATTGACAGAAGAATATCAGGAGGAGCTGCGCCTGGTTCAAAAGGAAATCGGATTTAAGCATATCCGGGGACATGGATTATTCTGTGATGATATGGCGATCTTTCAGACCTATGAGGAGGATGGTAAGGTAAGGGTCGAGTACAACTATACTTATCTGGACAGAGTAATGGATGCCTATAAGAAGGTGGGGCTGAGACCTTTTCTTGAACTGGGTTTTATGCCCAAAAAGTTGGCAAGTGGAAGCCAGACTATCTTTTACTGGCAGGGAAATACCACTCCTCCAAAAGATTATGATATGTGGTGTAATATGGTGCGTTCATTGCTGCGGCATCTGATGGGACGCTATGGAGAAGAGGAAGTTATTCAATGGCCCATTGAAGTATGGAACGAGCCCAATCTTTGCGGCTTCTGGGAAAATGCGGATATGCAGGAATATTTTAAGCTGTTCCATAGAACCTTTGATGCCATAAAGGAAGTGAATCCGGGATTCCGTGTAGGAGGCCCTGCTGTTTGTGGAGGAACGGATGAGAAATGGATTCAGGCATTTATGGAATATTGCCATGAGAATCACATACCTGTGGATTTCGTAACCAGACATCATTACACCATTGATCCGCCGGAATGTATTGGACATTATGCATATTCTGAACTGATGAAGGCAGAGGACGGCTTTGCCAATTTAAAAACAACCAGAGATATTATTGACAGTTTCCCGGAATATAAGGGTCTGCAGATTCATATCACGGAGTTCAACAGCTCCTATACTCCTCAGGGCGTCATTCATGATACAAACCTGAATGCGGCCTTTATAGCACAGCAGCTTTCCAGATTGGGAGATGTGAATGAATCCTATTCCTACTGGACATTTGGTGATGTGTTTGAAGAGCTGGGAGTTCCTTTTACACCATTCCACGGCGGCTTTGGACTGGTTGCCAATGGCTGTATTACCAAGCCGACCTTCTGGACATTTGCTTTTTACAAAAAGCTTGAGGAAAGTGAAGCCAATTGTGTATATAAGGATGACAATATTGTCGTTTTGAAACGTGCAAACGGTGATTATCTAGGTGTAGCCTGGAATATTGCCCGTAAAAGTACAGAACAGGGTAAAGAAAAAATGCTGTTGGAGTTTACATTTCCGGCTGAACAGGAGGAGTACTGCTTCCTGACTAAGACGGTAGATGAGGAAACATGTAATCCATTGAAGGTATGGCATGATATGGGAGAACCTGCCAATCTGAGTGAGGAACAGACGAAGCTGATTCGGGAATCATCCAGACCTTTTGTAAAAACAGAGCGTAAAAAGCAGGAGGACGGAAATATCTGCGTAGAGCTTCCTGTAAACGAAAACGGTGTGGTTTATTTCGAACTGAATGCCGGAAAGGTGAATCCGGATCGAGGATATGACTATGATCGTGTGGTCAGCTTGAAGGCTTAAACTAGTAATTTGCTTTATGAAACAATGTACATGGATTAGGCTTGCAAAGGAGGATATCAAAGTGAAAAAACAAGCGTTTAACCCATATTTACCGTCCTGGGAGTATATTCCGGACGGAGAACCTTATGTTTTTGGCGATCGCGTATATGTTTACGGATCTCATGATTACTTTAACGGATATGTTTTCTGCATGGGAGACTATGTGTGCTGGTCAGCTCCGGTCGATGACCTGGGCAACTGGAGATATGAGGGTGTGATTTATCCGAAGACAGCCGATCCGCTGAACCCGGAAGGCAAAATGTGTCTGTATGCCCCGGATGTTACGGTGGGACCGGACGGAAGGTACTATCTTTATTACGTGTTGGACAAGGTTTCGGTAGTTTCAGTTGCTGTATGTGATACTCCGGCAGGAAAGTATGAATTTTATGGCTATGTTCATTATGAAGATGCACACGTCTGGGCGAAAAGGAAGGTGATGAGCCCCAGTTTGACCCGGGGGTTCTGACGGAAGGAGATGTGACATATCTTTATACCGGATTTTGCGGAAAAGGTGATAAATCCCGTACCGGAGCTATGGCTACGGTGTTGGGAGCAGATATGCTGACGATCAGGGAAGCTCCGGTGTTTGTGGCCCCCGGCTGTGAATATGGTGCCGGTACCGGATTTGAGGGACATGAGTTTTTTGAGGCATCTTCCATCCGTAAAGTAGGTGACACCTATTATTTTGTCTATTCATCCATATTAATGCACGAATTATGTTATGCCACCAGCAAGAATCCTACTAGGGACTTTGTCTATGGCGGAGTTATTGTCAGCAATTGTGATCTGCACATCGATACCTACAAGCCGGCAGATATGCCAACAGCTTACGGTGCCAATAATCACGGAAGTATTGTGCAGATCGGAGAGGACTGGTACATTTTTTATCACAGGCATACCAATAATACCTACTACAGCAGACAGGGATGTGCTGAAAAGCTGCAGATTATGCCGGACGGCAGTATTCCACAGGTAAAAATTACCTCCTGCGGTTTAAATGGAGGTCCGCTTGAGGGTAAAGGCGAATACCCCGCTTATCTTGCATGTAATCTGTTTACCGATACCCCATCAGTTTATGTGGGCGAAGGGAATTTTCCACGAGTAATGCAGGACGGCAGGGATGGAGACGAAGAAGTTGGATATATTGCCAATATTACAGATTCAACTACCATCGGCTTCAAATATTTTGACTGCCATGATATTCGTGAAATCAGTATTTGGACCCGGGGTTATGCAGATGGCACTTTTGAAGTAAAGACAGCATGGGATGGAGAGGTACTGGCGACATTAGAGGTTCAATATACCAATGTCTGGGAAAAGTATACCGCACCGGTTACGATTCCGGATGGAATACAGGCGCTTTACCTGACCTATCGCGGTAACGGAAATGCTGCATTAAGATCATTTGAGTTATCATAATCTATGTTATTGCATATACAGGCAGTGATCAAAACTCTTGGAATGTAAAAAAAGGAGACTACAATGAGCAAGTTAAAGATTAAAACAAAGGAAAGACGATTTGAGACAGCCAGGGATTTATACGGAATCTTTTTTGAAGACATTAACCGTGCCGGAGACGGAGGACTTTATCCGGAAATGCTTCGAAACAGAAGCTTCGAAGATTCCGTTTTACCGGAGGGTTATATACAGCAGGAGGATGGCATCCATGTAAAAACCGTATCCGGATGGCTGGATGAGTTTTGCAACGGAGAAGGCTTATGCCGCTGGGTAAAGGGCAACAATATTCCGGAGACAGAAATACCGGCATGGTATACACACAATGCAAAGATGGAGCTGGAACTGACGGATACCCTGAATGAACATCGGGACGCAGCTCTGCGTATGCAGTTTGAAAAGGACGGATCTCTGACTAATACCGGTTACTGCGGTATATCCGTAAAGGCTGGAGAAAGTTACTCTTTGTATTTATTTGCAAAAGCAAAGGAAGAAATAGGACTGGACGTAGCGATCGAATACCAGGGAAAAGTACTGACTGGAAACAGTCTGGTGGTTTCCGGTCAGGAGTATACAAGATATGACATGAAGCTGATAGCAGCTGAGGATTGTCACGAGGCACAGCTTACTATTTCCTGCAAAGAAGGCGGAGAGGTTCTGCTGGGATTTATTTCACTAATGCCTGACAATACCTACATGGGGCATGGACTCAGAACAGATCTTGTAGAAAAGCTTAAGGGAATGAGTCCAAAGTTTATGCGTTTTCCCGGAGGCTGTATTGTGGAAGGAACGACACCGTCCACAGCGATGAGATTTCGGGATACGGTAGGTCCGGCATGGGAAAGACCAAGTAAGCTGTTTGTATGGCATTACAGAAGTACATTAGGACTTGGCTTTCATGAATATCTGCAGCTTTGCGAGGATCTGGGGATGGAGCCCCTGTATGTATGTAACTGCGGAATGACCTGTCAGGGAAGAAAGAGTGTCCTTCTGGAAGGAGAGGCTCTTGATGAAATGGTACAGGATACACTGGATGCCATTGAATATGCTATCGGCTCTAAGGAAAGCAAATGGGGAAGGCTTCGTGCTTCTATGGGGCATCCGGAACCCTTTAAAATGACCTATCTGGAAATTGGTAATGAAAACTGGGGTCCGGATTATGAAAAGCGATACAACATGATTTATAAGAAGGTAAAGGAACTGTATCCCCAGATTAAAACCATAGCCAATGAGCATGTAGAGAAAAATGGTTGTCCTGCCGAGTGCGTGGATGAACATTTTTACAATACAACAGAGTTCTTTGCAGAACGTGTAAATTATTATGATGACTACGATCGTAAGGGACCAAAAATCTTTGTAGGAGAGGTGGCTGTAAACGAAGGCAACTATATGGGACAGTTGTATGCGGCTTTGGGAGAAGCGGCTTTCCTTATGGGTATTGAGAAAAATCAGGATATCGTAACATTGGCCTCTTATGCTCCATTATTTGAAAATGTAAATTACAGAGCGTGGTATCCTAATCTGATTCGTTTCAATAATCATCAGAGCCTTGGAATTCCTTCTTATTATGTCTGGAAAATGTTCGGTCAAAATCGCGGAGAATATGTGGTGCAATCCGAAGATGAGGGAGGACGTGTTTATCGTCCGAGAACCGGAATGGCATCTTTAAAATCCAATAAGGAACTTCGCTTCAGAAATCCCATTTGGAATGGAGAAGAAGCAAAGATTACTCATGAATTAATGGGACATGTGCAGGATACAGAGGATGGCCTCCTGCTTCAGCTTCCGGATGAGGAGCAGAAAAAGGAATTTCACAGTATTCTGGAATGGGCTGATGAGACCAAGAGCTTTGTGGTATTTGGAGAAGAAGACCAGACTTATGGAAGATTTGAGACCGATATTTTTGTTGAGGAAAATGCTTACTTCGAGTTGGGTATATTCAGTGCCAGGGTGGTTCGTTCCTATTATGAGGAGCAGCTCGTGATTACGGCCGGAGTGGAAAAAGAATGGGATGCAGCTCTGGTGCGTCCGTTCCTTTGGAAGGTTAATGGAGGACAATGTTCACTGGAAGAGTTTGGCTATATGCATGACAACAAGCTGACTGAGGACTTTGCTATTTCAGTAAAACCAGGAGAATATCACCGCTTTGGATATGAAACGGACGGAAAACAGATTCGCCTGTATGTTGATGGTGAGCTTCAGAAGGAAATTTCGATTCCCTACGGACCTGCTTTTGTTTCGGTAGTAACTGACACCAAGGACGAAATCATTATTAAGGCGGTTAATTTTGCAGGAGATGTGGATCCGGTTTCCATTACACTGGACTGTCAGGTACAGGGCGACTATACCGTAACACTTCTTAGCGGTGAAAAGGGGGATGAAAACAGCTTTGAAGAGCCGGAGAAGGTGAAGAATATTACCGTGAATATGCATGGCGCTTCCTCAGAGTTCGTATACGAGGCACCGCCATATTCTGTCAGTGCTTTGCGATTGAAGAAGTGCAAAGCGTTTTAGAGGTTGACCCTGTTAACAAAAAGACATAAGAACGGCCTGAGAATACAGCCGCAGGAAATGGTGGAGGTGGAACCCGGGGATGAAATCCGTTTTGGGAAGAGGAATTTCTGTTTTCGGTGAGAGCTCCTGCTTTCTGTTTGCCCATGAGTTATCCTGTCATATGAAATTGCTGTTCTGTATGTATGCCGGCATTCACAGAAAGCAATTTTGTATGGCTCTAAATAGTTATAAATTTTATACCACAGGTATAATGACAACCGCAGAAAATTGTGTTATTCTTGGTTACAGAAAGAAGATAAGCGGAGGCAGAGAACTCCATAGAAAGGAAAAAGACATGACAACAATGTATCGTTTTGACCAGCTTCATAGTGAACGTAAATCGTTAGCACTGCTTAAAGATCATGAGTGGGGCTTTGATTACATGCGCTCATTTAAGGCTAGGCATAAACGAGAAAATTGTGTTTTTGATACTGCACCTGAACCGGAGGCATAGCCGGACAGG
>ENA-OORS01000258-OORS01000258.1-human-gut-metagenome-genome-assembly--contig:-NODE-258-length-10805-cov-1.566233_pt1 | contig 10805 bp, 10 predicted proteins | sample MGYA00241170_ERZ501198 | MGnify/ENA primary metagenome ERZ501198 (study PRJEB25962, sample SAMEA2042553) | human gut metagenome | biome: human gut; feature: human-associated habitat; material: faeces... | reverse complement strand
TGTAACTTTGCAACTACTTCATCGGAGAGTTGTTTACATTCAATTCTATTGCTAAAATAATCTACCTGATAAATAGGTTCTCCATTACAATAGATTTCTGCATGGTCATCACATTTAGAACAAACATATAATTTATATCCTTCCAATTTCTTTTTATCATTTATGTTAAAATGTCTGCGAATATAAATATCGGCTACGGTCCATGTTGAGTGAATAGGATAAGGACGATTCTCTGCTCCCCAAGCTCCTAACCCGTTATACCACTCCTTATCATCATATTCTTTCCGCATCCAATCATCCTTTGGATGCAAATAAGAGTATCTAGCAGGCCACCCACAATTAATTGTAGAAAGAGGTACTAGTGGAAAAGGACGCAACGAATCACCTCCCATAAAACGATAAGATTTACCATCTACTTTTAAAATTCCGATCATCGGAAACTCCTTATTTCTTGATAGCTTCGGATATTTTGTATGCAATGTATTTCCAACAGTTTGGATAGAAAAATCCGGTACCAATGCCATTAATGAATGATTGGACGCAATACATATAGGAATAACTTCATTCTCCTCTTTATCATTGCAACATGCATGTAAAGAAAAGATCATCCATGAAAATATTATTCTTATCCCCCACCCGATTTTGTTATTTATTTGCATATTTGCCTCCCGTTTTCATAAACAAAAATTCTTTCTTCCACCCCGCGAGTATGATTTCGCAATAATAAAAGTGTATTTTTAGGAACACCCGAATAAACCAATGAATCAGAAAGAGCTTGTTTCTTTCCCATTGATTTCCACTCCTTATCACAATATAATAACTCGAATGTATCCCCAGGGCGAATATAGTTATCTCTATTACGTGGTGTATAAACTATTCTATCTACCCGTACTTTCCTTCCCATATCTAACCCGCTCCAACCACCGGACGGTCTGGAATAGTTGAAAGAAGTCTTAGTTTTGCCATCAAAAACATTGTAATAATTCAATCCTTTATCGGTATCCTCCAAAGGAGTTCCTATAATGCTTCCCTTCAAAGCAGAAGTGTCATTACATTCATAAAATTCAACTTCAGCCACATTACAATACGTATTCTTGGCTCCAAAATATCTAAAATAACGATACTTCTTATCTGACCAACTCCGTACAACCGCTTTCAAACGACCGGGCACCTTTTGCACCATAAACAAAGTATCCTTCTCTGAAAAATCAGGCTGATTACTCCCTTCGAACACCCCTCCCAACATTCTTCTTCTAAGATGAATTTCTCCTTTAAAAATATTGTACTTAGAATACAATACTACATCTTGAATTTCTTCATGTTTTGAATAAAAATGAAGTTCATTGGTATGCGGATCTACATAAAAAGGATCCGTTACAAGATGGAGCACTCCTTCCTCATAAGTTGCTATCCGCATAATCATTCCTTTTTTTATATTCCTGAATGTCATGTTGTTGACGTCATATTCCGTCCAAGCAACCGGAACCCATTTATCCCGTTTACTTGCACACAAATAAGCAATCTTCCCGTTACATTTTTCTCTATATATTTTTGATGGAGGTATTTTTAATTCTTTTTTATAATAATAAGCATATTCACGAGTTACATCTACAAACTTTGGTAAACGCCAAAATGGGTATAGTTCTTCTTCATACTTTCTCATTTCTTCATACATTTTTCTATTGACGCAAAAAGTATTCCTATATACCTTGGCCGTATTCTCCTCTTTATACCACATATTTTCACATTGTCGTTCAAAGGCTTTTGGAAAATCAGCAGCAAAAGCTTCTTGATTCTTATCCCATGCAACTAGCCAAAAATGTCCGGCATTCACGCCACTACGCATAGGTACAAAGTCAACACCACAGGGTATCCCTAAGGATCGGAACAAATAGATACCAAAATCCGTTGCCTCTCTGCAACTTCCAGATATATATTGTACATATCTAGGACCAATATGTCCCATAAGCGCAGGTGATGTAGAAGTAAAATAATGTTCTTTATCCAATAATCTGTCTCTCAAATATTTTGCAGCAACAATAGGGTCTTCTTTATCCAAAACATCAGACATCCTTAATGAATCCAGCAATGAATTATATTTTTCATAATACATTTCACGCCAATATTCGAGTGTTTCATCCTCAATGCGATATGGCAATATGTACTCACAAAAAGTTTCAAAAGAAACATTTTTGCCCCATGGTTGTTCTCGCCAAACTTTAAATGCCCATTCAATATTGTTACATAAATATGCGGAGTCCACTTCTCTTATATCATGTTTCTTTTCAGGTTCTCCTAACGGACCATATACTTTCTTGACTGAATCCGCAACCTGTTTCGCTGTCTGTCCTCTACTCTTTTTCAGCCATGCATAATAAGACTTATAGTTTTCTAACTGCTTGCTTGTTGAATAAGAGTAAAAAGGCATATTTTCAATTAGAAAACAAGCAGCTTTGTATTTTAGGCTATCAGCAGGATTCTTTTGATAATGACGGAGTACTTTTTCCAATTCTTTCCTGTTGTTTTTAGCAGATTGCAAAGCAGCTCCGAGAGGAGTTATCATTTCTTCTCTGAATGTAATCCTATCTATTATTTGCCATCCTAGCCAAATAAACAGCACCAAGACTATAAATTGAATATATCCCAAATACTTCATCAAACCTTTTCTTAATTATTCATTTTGCATTTCCACTAATTTTCAAATGGAACGGAGAGCCTTCTGCATTACAATACACGGTTATCGTTTTATCGAAATGCCCAGAATGTTCAGCTTGATATTCCACCTTCACTTTCAAATTTCCACCTGGTTGAACAGGTTCTTTAGAATATTCCACTGTAGTACACCCACATGGAGTATAAATTTCTTCTACAACAAACGGATTATCACCTGAATTAGTAAATGAAAACTCTACAAATTGCTTTTTTCCCCAATTAAAAGTTCCTATATTGAACTGATATGTAGATAAAACAACTGTTGTTGGAGTTCTACTATCAATCTCCTTCAACAGAGATTTTTTCCCTGTAATAATATTCAAATAAAGTTCTTTTATCTTAGGATTATGAATAGGATTGCCAATAGCAACTACCCTATTATTCTTATCCAACAAAAATGTTTGAAAGATCGTTTCTATAGGAAAATGATTCAACTTATTGATACTATCATGCTCATCAATACATACAGGATAATCAAAGCCTTCTTTCGTTAGTAAATACTCAATATTTTTCCTGCTCATAGGATGAATAAAAAAAAGAACATTACATGAAGGACAAGTATCTTTTAGCAATTCAATAAAAGGTTTCCATGCACTAAAACTTAAGTGACACCGCATACAACCGATCGAATCGACATATGTTAATATTTTGTAGTCACAATCTCTTTCATAATACCCCATAATTGTATCTCTAGCAAATTTCGTAAAAATAGGAACACTAGGAAAATCTATTTCCTTATAAGTCCATTCTTCAACTAACCTCTTTATTTTTTTTTCATCATGCTCATAACATGAAAACAAAGAAAAACATATAACAAAAGAAATCAGAGGGATAACAATCATTCTATACATATGTTTATCTATTTTATTTTAAATCTTATTAATTCAGGATCAGGCATATTAGAGAAAGCATACAACATCTCATCTTTATTATCCACACTAATCAGTGTAACTGGCACATTCAGTTCATACTTTTTTATGGCTTCTCCATTCCAATCAAAAACATAAATTATTGTTCCTGCAAGTGTTTCTAAACCATTTTCTTTAAAATTTTTGCCTGAATAAAGTCCATATACATATTTAGGAGAAATACACAAACTTATAAATGTACTATTATTGGAAGATGAAATTGGGGCAGCTCGCATGTCCCCTTCAACTTGAGTTTTATAAATAGGGTAGTTCATTTCATATTTCTTTATTAAAGAAATATCAGTATTATTTATTTTATAAAAATGAATAATTTCAGAAGTATTTACTGCATAAACAAATTTATCCATAAATGGATTTAAACGGATAATACCTTGATAAGCCATACCACGCAACCTGTTTGCTATTTGTTTCTCATCTCCATCTTTATATGGATATTCCATAAAATGCTCTTCTTCTATTAGTCCAGTACCCCAAAGTCTGAACATACAGTCTTCGTAAAATCCCAAAGATACAAAAGTATTAAATGCTGTAGGAAACACTTTAATAGTCCCAGGAATAGTATCTTTAGTTAAAACTGAAAAGTTCGAAATTCGATTTTTCACATCTGATATGTTCATAACATTCAAAGTCTTTTTATATAAATCATAAACACTTATGGAGTTCTTACCAAATAACTGTATATCAAAAGGCATTAAGAATTCATTAACACCTTGCCCTTTCTTTCCGAAATCATATATTGAATCTAGATCATTCAAATCGACCAAATGAAATAAACCATCTTCAGACTTCTCATCGAAAACAATAATTGCTGAATCACAATATATCATATCCATTGGAGTTCCCCAAATATAACCGTTTGATGGTATCTTTTCATATTCCAAGAATATCCTATTCGTAAACAAATCGTCTATTTGACAGTCTGTTTTAACATTTTTACATGCACAAAAGAAAATCAACACAAAAACATATTTCAATTTCATAATATACTAAATTCATAATAGTTTATAGAATATTTTTATAAAGCTATATTTTAATCGGCTTTATTTATGCATAACAAATCTAGAAGTTGTCAATACACTTCAATTGGGGCTGACTAAAAAGATTTTTTCACAATTACCCCTTCTACAGATACCTGTAGAGGGGGGTAAAAATCAAGTTTTCGACCTTTTTTATTCAGCCCCAATCCCAAGAGGATATTAAAAACCAACAGTTATAGCAATAATATACAGAATTATACTGATGAAAGTATAGTTTCAAACTCTAAGTAAATGTTAACAAGCATATTTTCCATGCACTTTCATCACCTTCATTAGAATTTATTGGTATAGTTTATAGCCCCTTATAGCTAGCCCATCACTATATATCACACAAATACCTGATGTAACTACACAAAAGTCAAAATCCACTTCCGCATTATTAGCTAACGCATCAACATTACAAAGTAACAAGGCAGAAGAGCTTTTAGTATTCCAATTATATATACTAAATGTAGATATAAACAAACAAATTATACCTACTACAATATATAAACTTTTAGCTTTCATAATATTTAAATATATGGACGATATTCACCAAGGCATGCACCCCAATCTCCTAACGTTCGACAAATTTGCAATCTTGTATAAACACAACCTATGCATTCATTTCCACCTTCTTTTGCATTAGCTAAAGCTTCCACATTGCTCAACACCAAGTCAGACAACTTCACATCATTCTGCGAAGTATATACATTATATCCCGCAATAGCAGCGACAGCAACAACTGCTATCACACCTAATACTTTCTTTTTCATTCTTCAATAATCTTTAAATTACATTTTATTTTTCTCTTCTGCATCTATCATTTCAACAGAATAGCAATAGTTTGCTACATTAATTTTTATTCTTATGTTTGCATCCGAATCTTTTTTAAAGATTTAGGAGCAGGTGATATGTAAGCAAATCCTGCAAGATAAACAAACTCATCATCCTGCTCCTTTTAATCAAGTTAATTATCTCATTCAGCCAAAGTTAAACTTAAGTATTGGCTCATCATTATTTACATCTGTCGCTATTATCGTTTTCGTAGCTTCATCCACCCAAATACCATATATATAATGGTCGAGCACATATTTACATAACGGTTCTCCTTTCAAACTAAATACATAAATATATTTTCCTCCATCAGGAAGCCTTCCGCTTTGTCTTGCGATCTCCTTAAAAGACGTTCCATGAAATACAGTATAAATGGCACTATCTGTTACTTGTACATCACTAAATCCCATAATACCCGTTGGTATACCATATCCATCTGATATTTTAAATTCAGGTTCGCCATACTCACCTATACGAACAACATGAGTACTATCTTTCAAATTATAAACTTCAACGACTTCTCCCAATTGGGTTACTGCCGCCAATATTCCATTGTTAGGATTGTAGTCAAGGAAGCTCCTCCATGCTTGGGCTAACGCCGGACGAGCATTTTCCAATGCTTTTTCATCAATAGTCGGAATAATTCCTATCTTATCTATAAGCTTACCATTACAGTTAACTCGACATAAACGATTTTCACCGGAATAATCAGGAATAATAAACATTGAATCATTATATATAGCAAAATCAAGTGGTCGAAGTATATCTTCATCCAATGTTACCGTTTCGTCACGAAGCAGTGAATCACCGGATGAAGAAAAGTCTAACCTAGTTAATTCACTTTTATTGGCATCCAATGTCCAGACTACATGATTCTGTAAACGAAAGTTCTCCAATGATAACATTTCCGTAGGTGAATCACCACGCTTGCCAAAAGAAGATAAATACTGAAAACTGGGATATTGGAATAAATGTCCATAATGATCAAGACCATGTAAATCCATCACAATGGCTCTATCTCCTTCGATTCGTATCCTAAACGGATAACGAAGCAAGGCTGTATCAAGCTCAATCACTTCTCCTATTAATTCTCTCTCGTGCGGAAATCCCGAATAGAATAATACACCCTTTGCATATTCTTTATGCTTATGGTCACAAGAGATAAACAAGAAAAAAGAAAGAAACAGGAGACTTACATTATTTTTCAAGACTATATCCGGTAGCAACATATTCTACTTTAACTTTTGTAACCGGACAATCTACGGAACCACTGCCCCAACAATTAGTAGGCACATCTTGCTCATCAGCCGCCAAAGCTTCAATATTATCTAATAATAATGTATTTACTCGAGGTTCTTTTAATGAGTAATTTACAGAAAGAACCGCCATTATCAGAATAGAAAAGAATAATAGTTTCTTCATATATACTATAGTTTTATCGATTAATTAATGGAAACGAAAGTAGGCAATTGGATTACAACCACCAATAGATTAATCTATCCATTTCTATCTAACCGAATCTATCTACTATATATACTATCATAGAGATAAGGCTCTCATTCAAAAAAATCCCATTTCATCGGAAATTATAGTTTCTTATTTGTTCCTTCTAATTTGCAATTGATATCCAATATTTTCATATCTTTGAATCTCAATAGATGGAACATTCTCAAAAACTCTTCGCAAACGACTTATTGCATTATGAAGTCTCGGATCATTATTTGATTTATCCGACCAAAATATTTTCTTGATTTCTTCGTCTTTCAATATGTAATCTGGAGCTTCTAAAAAATGTTTTAATAAAATAGCTGTTTGTGGTAATATCTGAATTTCCTCTTTACCAAATATAAGCTTTCTCAAATCTGCATCAAACATAATACCTTGGTCCATATAATAGATATGAACAGAGGTAGGAGCAACAATGTTCTTTTGCCATCTCTTTCTAAAAAATATCACTATATTAATAATAACTGCACACAGCCAATAAATAAAGCCATAAACAAAGCCTCTTACACCCACAAGAGTAAAAAATGAAAAGTAGAAAAAGCCTTTTACTTCAACCTCGCAACGATAACCTGCCGTAATATCGAATTCTGGTATACAATTTTCATGTAAAAAAGAGTCAGGGTATACACTTTCTGTAATATTTCATCTTTATCGGATACCAAAAGCTGCAATGCAAAAGTGCCAGACAAACTTTGCTGCTTCAAATGCAGTTGCCATTTTTCATATAAAGAGTCCACTACTAAAGGATGTTTAGATAAATAAGCAGTATGTAAAAAACTTAATCGTGGATCAGATGTTACATTTTTAGAACTTTTTTCTTTATCCAAGCAGTATCCACGTTTTCCACTTTCATCTGTTATATAAACCGTATCAGGATACTCCTCCAATCGCTGTTTCCTCCCACTAGTGTAAAAATAACCATCAAAAGCATCTTCTTGTAAATGTTGCAAAAAAACTGCTTTAAAAACACTTTCCACTCTTTCACTGAACATTTTTTTTCTAGCCTCACAATATAATTGTCCTAGAATGAAAAATAATACTATCTCCAGAAAAAATATTATTAGCAAAAGGCGCATCTTTTGTTTATCTTTAAATGTAATTGTACCGCTTAGTTTCGTTAGTAATTTCATAGCGTGACTTATTTTATCTGTTTGAATAGCACAAAGGTAGCATTATTTGCAATAATTGACAGACAATATAAAAACTATTTTGAGTTTTTGGTTATATCAAAAATAATCTTTCCAACCAAAGAAATTAGTCTATTTTTAAGATTTACTCTATAAATATTAAATCAAAATAAAAGCAAAGAGAGAAATAAATGCATAAATCAATGCAAGAATATACCGTTTTCAGACTAAATATTACATAAATAAGGGATAAAAAACGAATTATTTACCGCTAACTAAGCTTTGTTCCTCACCGAGGAACGACTCGTTGCCCGGTGTGCGTCGCTCCCTTCCTCACCGAGGAACAATACATTCATCGGTGAGACCCAAATTTATCGGTATATTTTCAGCTATTTCACACTATATTCCATCCAAATCAAATATAGCAAAAAGAAAGTACTTATCAAATAATCAAACGAATATCCGCAAATAGCCTCTTTACAGCAAACAATAAGTATCCAAATAACCTAAAAACAAAGCACCACGGATTTCCACAATCCCTAATTACTCACATATTTATTCGCATACAAGACTCTGTTTTAAATTCAAGCAGGAGAAACGCATAAGATATCCAATTTTTATGTATGTTCTCATTTCAAGACTTCCATATATAAAAAAATCCTATATCATGTCTAAGATGATATAGGATACTAACAATTATATAGAGGCGTTTATTACAACGCCTTTATTTCTTCTATGGACAAGCCTGTGACTTGCGAAATAACATCAAGAGGAATATTCAGAGTCTTCATATTGCTTGCTGCTTCCCTTTTCTCTTCCAGACGGCCTTCATTAATACCTTCCACACGTCCTTCAGCATGACCCTCTACACGACCTTCAGCACGTCCTTCTGCACGTTCCGTAAATATATTATCTTTTAATATGACAATATTATCCAAATGGCGATAGTAAGCATCAAGCTCTGCTTTAGTCATCTTGTCAAGTTTTAATCGTTCACGGGCTTCTGTTAAACCTGGAGCAGTCGCACTATCAGGAATATCACCTGTATTCAGATAATAGATCCATTCTTCCAACGGACTTTTAGCTACCTGATTAAAATCATTGACCTTCAAAATATAATATTCAGGATAAAGTTGACTTACTGTATCCACTTTAAAAGTTTGTTTTTGAAAAGGAGTCAGTTCAAGCATATCTCCCTGATGAATTCCCCGGAATTCCGTTTTACCGTGATATACGGTATCTTTGCCACTACCTAAAGAAAAATAGACAATATTGACACTATATACTTTACGTACCTTATCATAACCTTCTCCACGATTAATATACTCGGTTACTAATTTTGAAGTACCAAACAGCATACGTTGAAAATAAGCATACTCATTATTATTCTGAACTTCAATCAGAATAAGTTCTCCTTTAGAGTTCTCCGCAAGCATATCAACACGATTATACTTATCAAACTCATCTTCTTGATTTCCTTCACTTTCCAACAATTTCTGAATGACAATCTTTTCATTGAGAAGAGTAGTCAGAAAGCCTTCAAGAACTGCAAAATTGGCTTTATTACGCAATAAGCGTTTCATAGCCCAATCGAAACGAATATAATTACTTGACATAAGTTCGTCTCCTTTCTTGTTATCTTGTTTCAAGCTAACAAAGGTAAGCAGAAAATGTTTGATTTCAAGTATATATGCTTCAATTTCTTTCTACTAAGAATATTCTATCTTCCACTGTCCCAAAGTCCGCGTTGTACTATCGAAATTCACTCCAACTTTAACAACCTTGCGATGCTCTACCTCATAAGGAATGGCATACTGTTTACTATTAATTTGTGCCAACGCTTCTTCGGGAGTTCCGTCTACCTTAAATTCAAACACATAAATCGCATCAGGCATCTTGATTACCACATCAGCCCTACCAATAGCATTCTTAACCTCTACATCCACATATTGCCCCATCAAACGGAATAACAAATAGAAAATAGTCTGATAGTGCTTTTCCTGATTATTCTCCAAATCATAAGGTATAGAAGAAAAGAAAGAACGAGTACGAAGAAGGCACTGCTCAATATCACCTTTCATCAGGTCTCTTACAAAAGAGACTACATAAAAATTACTTTCACGTGTCGGTTGATTGAGATAGGAAGGGATCAGAGTCTCAATAAAGCCTATCTTAACTTCTTCGTTGGGATAACCTAATGTATATGTACGAAAGAGAGGTTCATATCCTTTAATAGTCAAATAGCCACTCTGATAAATCAACGGAATCGGATTATTAGCATCTACCCTATATTCCATAAACGAAGAAGCATTGGCTTCTACCCCATCAATCAACGTACGCAAATCATACTCACTCTTTTTAAGCAGTTCGACTAAAAAAGTAGGAGTACCGGTTTGGAACCAATAATTACTAAACTTATACCCGTCAAAAACGTTAAGCACACTGAATGGATTGAATACTCCTTCCGCAAACTCACAAAAATGATAACCGTCATATAAAGCCGTCATCTTATTTAATGTTTCTTCATAAGTCAGTTCATTCGTTTCTGCCAATCGATTCAGTTCAGGAATAAAAGTATCCTCCAATTCTTGTCGTGTAATACCACAAATCGTGGCATACTGCGGCTTCATACTGATATCATTCAGTTGATTCAAATCACTGAATACACTGACTTGTGA
>ENA-OORS01000256-OORS01000256.1-human-gut-metagenome-genome-assembly--contig:-NODE-256-length-10866-cov-3.734622_pt1 | contig 10866 bp, 10 predicted proteins | sample MGYA00241170_ERZ501198 | MGnify/ENA primary metagenome ERZ501198 (study PRJEB25962, sample SAMEA2042553) | human gut metagenome | biome: human gut; feature: human-associated habitat; material: faeces... | reverse complement strand
GGGGACCTCATGATTATGAATCATGCGCTCTAACCAGCTGAGCTATCCCGCCATCGTTTCTCAATTGCGGGTGCAAAGATAGAAGGTTATTTTGAATATTGCAACATTTCAGAGAACTTTTTCTTGTAAAATTCGTTTTTAAAGAGAAAAACAGCTTAGTATGTGGCTAATAAATATTTCAAAAAACATAGCATTTATTATGGCAAATAAGAAAATTTGGCTTAATTTGCCACCGAAACTTTAAAAAGCTAACCTATGGGAAAAGAAAAAATTCGTTTGGAGTACATGTTGAAAGCCGGATCCGGTAATATTGTATGGTCTATTATTAGTACCCCATCCGGCCTGGAAACATGGTTTGCAGACAAGGTGACATTCAAAGACAAAGTATTCACCTTTTATTGGGGAAAAACAGAAACACGGCAAGCTGAAGTAACAAACTTCCGGGTTAACAGTTTTATACGCTTTCGATGGCTGGATGATGAAGATCCTAAAGCCTATTTTGAATTGAAAATGGTCTATAACGAACTGACCTCTGACTATATGCTGGAAGTGATTGATTGGGCAGAACCCGATGAAGTAGAAGATATGAAAGAACTTTGGGATTCCGAAATAGAAAAGCTAAAAAGGGTAAGCGGACTGTAATTCTATAAAAATATGCAAAACTTGTCTTTGCTCTCCGTTTTTTATGCTAATTTTGTGCCTTGATAGTTGCACAAAATGAAATAATGCTACGCATAAAAAAATTAGATATATTTATCCTAAAGAGCTTTTTGATGCTCTTTATAGGTACTTTTTTCATCTGTCTCTTCATCTTCATGATGCAATTTTTATGGAGATATGTAGACGAGTTGGTCGGAAAAGGATTGGAGATGAGTGTTTTAGCACAGTTTTTCTTTTATTCTGCTCTGACCTTAATACCTTTGTCCCTACCTTTGGCAATTTTATTAGCCGCCTTAATGACATTTGGTAACTTTGGTGAAAGATATGAATTGCTGTCTATGAAAGCAGCGGGTATTCCCTTATTGAGGATCATACGTCCACTGATTATTTTTTGTACTTTCCTGTGTTGTACCTCGTTTTATTTTCAAAATGTCATAGCCCCCAAAGCGCAGATCAAATTGCTTACTTTACTTGTATCCATGAAGCAAACTTCACCAGAACTGGATATTCCGGAAGGTGTATTTTACGACGAAATTGAGGGGTATAATATATATGTAAAACAGAAAGACCGTGAAACAGGAATGCTAAAAGATGTACTGATCTACAACTTTTCAGATGGGTTTGAAAACGCTCACATTATATGGGCTTCCGAAGGAAAAATGGAGATGACAGCAGACAAACAACATCTTTACCTACATCTGTATAACGGAGAACAGTTCGAAAATCTGAAATCGCAGACCATTTCATCCAATAATGTCCCCTATCGACGTGAAACCTTCAGAGAGAAACATACCATTATTGAATTTGACGGCGGATTCAACATGGTAGATGGGAGTTTTTTAAGTGACCGTTCGGACAGCAAGAATATGATTGAAATCAGCCAGTCCATCGACTCGCTGAGCCACCGCGCCGACAGTTTGGGAAGAAGCATGTACAATGAAATAAAAGCCTCGACTTATCGCAATATCATATTATCGAAAACAGACTCCGCAAAAATAGTTGAAACAAACAGCAAAATCAATGTAGACAGTCTATTCAATTCCTATACTTTAGCTGAAAAAGATAAGACACTGGGTAGTGCGGCGGATCGCACCGAGTCACTGGCCAGTGAATGGAACATGAAAAGTTATCAAACTACAGATGCGGACAACAATATCCGAAAACACGAAGCCGACTGGCACAAAAAAATCACCCTCTCTATAAGTTGTTTGATTTTCTTTTTCATCGGTGCGCCTTTGGGAGCCATCATCCGCAAAGGAGGTTTAGGAATGCCCGTAGTGGTATCCGTCTTGATTTTCGTAATCTATTATATCATTGATTCCGGGGCTACCCGAGTAGCAAAAAGCGGTGAAATGAATATGGTATTAGGTGTTTGGATGAGTACCATTGTATTGGCACCTATCGGAGCCTTCTTTACTTATAAGTCGAATAATGACTCAGTGGTATTCAATGCCGAAGTATATATCAATTTCTTCCGTATGCTGTTAGGTCTGCGCCCCTCGCGCCATGTATTCAAAAAAGAAGTTATTATAGAAGATCCGGACTATCCACGCATACAAACAGAACTGGAGAAACTATGCAACATCTGTAACGAGTATGCCATCAAGCATAGACTGGCCGACGCACCTAATTATATCCGCATCTTCACCAACAAAGGACATGATGACATCATAGCCGATATCAGCGCCAAAATGGAACTACTCATAGAAGAATTATCCAACAGCAAAGATGGAGTATTACTGGAATACTTAAATAGATATCCCATTTTGTCCACCAAAGCTCACAAAAGTCCGTTTGACAACCAATGGCTGAATTTACTCGCAGGAATCATTGTACCAATAGGCCTGTTCTTCTATTTCCGCATTTGGCGGTTCAGTATCCGGCTGGATAAAGATTTAAAAAACATAATCAAGACCAACCGTGAAATTCAAGAAAGAATAAACAATAAATCATTTATAATTTGACTATGGAAGAATTAAAACTAAATACCATCGAAGAAGCGATAGCTGACTTCCGTGAAGGTAAGTTTGTCATTGTAGTGGACGACGAAGACCGTGAAAATGAAGGCGATTTAATTGTTGCTGCGGAAAAAATTACTCCCGAACAAGTCAATTTCATGCTGAAACATGCGCGTGGCGTACTTTGTGTACCTATCACTATTTCTCGTTGCAAGGAATTGGAATTACCTCATCAAGTAGATACAAACACGTCAGTTCTAGGTACTCCTTTCACTGTAACTGTGGATAAGCTGGAAGGTTGCAGTACCGGAGTTTCTATCTACGACCGGGCCCGCCACTATCCGTGCTCTTGCCGACCCCACCTCCACTCCCGAAACATTCGGACGTCCGGGGCATGTCAATCCATTATATGCACAAGACAAAGGCGTACTGAGACGTGCCGGTCATACAGAAGCCTGTATAGACATGGCACGGCTAGCAGGACTCTACCCTGCTGCCGCATTAATGGAAATCATGAGTGAGGATGGAACCATGGCTCGTCTGCCCGAACTAAGAAAAATGGCCGATGAATGGGGGCTGAAACTAATTTCAATCCGTGACTTGATCGCCTATCGTCTAAAGCAAGAGTCATTAGTAGAAAAAGGGGTGGAAGTGGACATGCCGACTGAATACGGCCATTTCCGTCTGATACCTTTCCGCCAGAAAAGTAATGGTTTAGAACATATCGCTATTATAAAAGGTGACATAAAAGAAGGAGAACCCGTTTTGGTACGCGTGCATTCTTCTTGCGCCACCGGTGATATTTTCGGATCCATGCGTTGTGACTGTGGAGAACAACTGCACAAAGCATTGCAAATGATCGAAAAAGAAGGAAAAGGCGCTGTTGTTTATTTAAACCAAGAAGGAAGAGGCATAGGACTAATGGAAAAAATGAAAGCCTACAAATTGCAAGAAAATGGTGTGGATACTGTAGAAGCTAATATCCTTTTAGGACATCAGGCAGATGAACGTGATTATGGAGTCGGAGCACAGATACTACGCAGTATAGGCGTCACCCAAATGCGTTTGCTGACAAATAACCCTGTCAAACGTGTAGGATTGGAATCATACGGTTTGTCCATAGTTGAAAACGTTCCTATTGAAATCACGCCTAACAAATATAACGAGCGTTATTTAAAAACCAAAAAAGACAGAATGGGACATACATTGCACTTTAACAAATAAAAAAGCTATAACTCAGACGAAATCACATCATTTTTCATGCGATTTCGTCTGTTTTACTTTCATAATTGAGATATTATCCTTTATTTTGCAGCAAGTAAACTTAAACACATTAAAAATAATAGCAATGAATCAATTATCAGATCGTTTGAATCGTTTGTCTCCTTCAGCAACATTGGCCATGTCCCAAAAAAGTAATGAGCTAAAAGCCCAAGGAGTTGATGTCATTAATTTAAGCGTGGGTGAACCGGACTTCAATACCCCGGACCACATCAAAGAAGCAGCAAAAAAAGCAGTAGATGATAACTTTTCCAGATATTCTCCAGTTCCAGGATATCCTGCACTTCGCAATGCAATCGTAGCCAAACTGAAGAATGAAAACGGATTAAACTATACAGCTGCACAAATCTCCTGTGCAAACGGTGCCAAACAATCTGTTTGTAATACGATTATGGCTCTAGTTAACAACGGTGACGAAGTAATAGTCCCGGCTCCCTATTGGGTAAGCTATCCTGAAATGGTAAAATTAGCTGACGGTACTCCTGTTATTATTACTGCCGGTATTGATCAGGATTTCAAGATTACCCCTGCACAACTAGAAGTAGCGATTACTCCCAAGACCAAAGCATTGATTCTTTGCTCACCGTCAAATCCCACCGGTTCTGTTTATACCAAGGAAGAGTTGGCTGGCTTGGCCGCTGTTTTGACAAAGCACCCGCAAGTATATGTTATAGCCGATGAGATTTACGAACATATCACATACAGTGGCAAACATGAAAGCATTGCCCAATTCCCCGAGATTCATGACAATGTAATTATTGTAAACGGAGTTTCAAAAGCATATGCTATGACAGGATGGAGAATCGGGTTCATTGCCGGTCCGGAATGGATTGTAAAAGCTGTAAATAAGCTACAAGGACAATATACCTCAGGTCCGTGCTCTGTTTCTCAGAAAGCTGCCGAAGCTGCCTATACAGGCACTCAAACTCCCGTAGAAGAAATGCGTCAGGCATTCCAGCGCCGCCGTGACCTTATTGTAAAATTAGCAAAAGAAATTCCAGGATTTGAAGTAAACAATCCTCAAGGAGCATTCTATTTATTTCCGAAATGTGATTCTTTTTTTGGCAAATCAGCAGGTGACCGCAATATCAATAACGCTGACGATTTGGCAATGTATCTACTTGAAGTAGGTCATGTGGCATGTGTAGGTGGTACTTCATTCGGTTCCCCCGAATGCATCCGTATGAGTTATGCAACTTCCGATGAGAATATTATAGAAGCTATGCGCCGCATCAAAGAAGCATTAGCCCTATTAAAATAAAATATTCTTTCTTTAAAAAGAACAGGCATCCGTTTTTTTCTGTGGTGCCTGTTTTTTTATTCATAAAGTAGACATACGAGCTTGTAATCAACACAAAGCTTTAAGAAAAACAAAAAAACGACCGTTTCCATCAACGGAAACGATCGTTATTAACTTTAAAGAACAAAATTGTATTGCTTAGCCAAGATGAATAGCTTCAGAAGGACAAGCATCAGCACAAGTTCCGCACTCTGTACACAGATCCGGATTGATAGAATACTTATCACCTTCAGAAATTGCTTCTACCGGGCATTCATCGATACAAGTACCGCAAGCGATACAATCGTCACTAATTACGTAAGCCATTTTCGTTAATTATTAAATTATTAGTACTAATTGATGGAGCAAATATACAGCTTTTCTCTATTAGTTGTCACATAGAGATTACAAAAATGCGCTAATTTGTATTTAATCTAAATACGGTTATTTCATCAAAGCCTGATACATAACCTGTTGCATACGAGGACGGATATTTAACCGCATCAACTGTTTATGGTCAAAAGGACGCGGATAAATCCGATTACTCAGAAAAACAAAAACCAAATGATTTTTCGGATCTGCCCAAGCGCAAGTTCCGGTAAAACCAGTATGTCCTACCACCTCTTCAGGCGCTTCTTCCGTACACGGACTTTTCACACTATTATTCACATCCGGTTTGTCGAATCCCAATCCTCTCCTACTGATCTTCGAAGTATGGGTTAGAAATAAATCACAAGTTTCCCTACTCAGATAACGCTTTCCATTATAAACTCCTCCATCAATCAATAACTGATACACTTTTGCCACATCACGAGCCGTAGAAAATAAACCGGCATTTCCTGACACCCCTCCCATGAAAGCAGCTGATTCATCGTGTACATAACCTTGCAACACTTTTCCTTTACGCAAATAATCCGCTTTCACTGTAGGAACAATTTCCTCCTTTTTAAACTGTCGAAGCGGCAAATAAGCCGTACGGTTCATCTCCATCGGTTTATAGAATTCTTTATCTAAAAAAAGATTCATAGGCATTTTACTGATATTCTCTACCATTTCCTTCAATAACATAAAGTTCAGGCAACTGTAACGATATCTCCTGTCTTTTAATGGAATACGTCCTATTTGTGCTATAATGGAATCACGAAAAGAACGATGAAGAAACATACTGTCAGCTACCTGTAAAGGATAATCGGCAGAGAAAGATTTTGCCATCAACTCTTTTCTATAATCGAACTTATCAGTGACATACAGCCGTACATCTATTTGCGTATGATGACTAGCGTCCGGTCTTGCTTTGTAAAAAGTCCCCTTATAACTGTCTTTATCTATAGCCTCCTTATAAAAAGGCCAAAAAGCGGGAATGCCCGACTGGTGTAAAAGCAACTCCTCTATAGTGACCCGCTCCTTATCCGTGCCTTTTAAAGCTGGAATGTATTGGGATATGCGATCGGTCAAACCAAATTTACCTTCATCGTAAAGTTTCATAACAGCCAACAGCGTCGCCGTGGTCTTGGTCAACGAAGCCAAGTCATACAAATCATCCTTTTCCACCTTTTGGTCACTTTCATAAGTGAAAGTACCGAAAGACTTATCATATACTGGTTTCCCATCTTTTAAAATTAGAATCTGACAACCAGGATAAGCTTTCGCTTTGATTCCTTCCATAGCTATCCCGTCTATCTTTTCCAGTATTTTGGAGTCCATACCATAATCCTCAGGTCTATAAATACGAGGCACTTTAGGAGTTATAGTCACTCCATCACCCGGTTTGAACAAATCGGCGACAGCCACGGACAAACGCCCGTCTGCCACCGCCTTTCCTACCAAGACATCAGCCACATACTCCTGAATAACAGATTCATCACTATGCCCCAATACTACAGCCGCCGCTTTCTTCCAGTAGCCCTCCATATCCAACATAGACTTTAATGGCATCAGAAACACATAAACAACAGGCAAATCAGCCGGAAGCGAATCAAGCATTGTTTTATACTTTTTGTAATCATCCGAAGTAACCACCACAATTACACGCTGACTACCCAACAATCGTTTTCTAATAGCTTCCATCGAATCCGGACGAGCAACAACGCGTGTGAGAGAGAGTGTATTTTGCAAACGATTATAAAAATCAAGCCCTGCACCGGGAGTTTTCCCAATATTCAGAACCACCGTACCCTTCAATTTTGAATCCAAAGGCAAGATTCCACTTACATTAGCAGGAACCGTTATAGCAGCTTTCTGCAAGCGGAGAATCAACTCCTTCGTTTCCGGGCGATTCAATCGTTTCTCCAGCCCGGAAAGTTGGACGTGAGGTTTATTCTTCAACCCTAAAACATATTTATAAGTCAATACTTTACGACATTTTTCCGTAATCAATTCTTCTGATAGTTTTCCACTTTTTACAGCATTTAAAACACCATCCAATTCTCTCTTCAAATTACGGGGAGCCAATAATAAATCATTGCCTGCTATCAAGGCTTGAGCGCATATATTCTCATTTTGCGAAATACCTTTCATCTCCAAAGCATCTGTAAAAACCAAACCTTGAAAGCCCAATTCCCGACAAAGTAAATTATAAATAATATGTGAAGAAATCGAAGCCGGATTTTTACCCAATTCAGGTACCTCCAAATGCCCTACCATCATACCTCCCAGTCCTGCTTTAACAGCCTCTTTAAACGGAAAAAGTTCAATGCTGTCCAAACGCGCACGATCAAAATTCAAAACCGGTAACGCCTTATGAGAATCCACTTCCGTATCTCCATGCCCCGGAAAATGTTTACAGACAGACAATACCCCTCCATCCTCCAAACCACGAGCATAAGCCACCACTTTTTGAGCCACATTCCGAGGATCACCACCAAAAGAACGGGTATTAATAACCGGATTCCGAGGATTAACATCCACATCAGCCACCGGAGCAAAATTGATCTGCACACCTATCTCCTTACATTGGCGAGCTACTTCCTTACCATATTCATAAAGCAGTTCATTATCCTGTATACATCCCAAAACTCTGTTTCTTGGAAAACGAGGAGTTCCTTTCAAACGCATAGCCAGCCCCCATTCACCATCAAAAGTAATGAACAAAGGTACTTCTGCCAGACTCTGCGCATAATTAGTTAATAAAACTTGATTAGACAACTGGCCACTCGAAAAAAGTAATCCTCCTACTTTATATTCTTTTATAGCTGCATATATATTGTTTTTATTTCGTTGTGTCTGAAGAGGAGCCACTGTGTGTATAAACAGTTGTCCTATCTTTTCCTTCAAACTCATTTCAGAAAGCTGTTCATCCACCCACGCCTTACAATCCTGAGTGTCCGCCTTCCCCTTTTGTAACAGCCCAGGCATCTGCTGTGCATACATCATCGCACATCCGACAACACATAAACTTATAAATAACAATATGTTTCTCCTCATCTAACTTACTCAATTATATCAGATTTCCCTATACAACAGCAACTATCAGTTCTTTTCCATCCTTACTTTCATTTCTCCTACATAAACAGCATTTTTTCCCATTTGTTGCAATGGAATCTCTTTGCCATCCAAATTCTTATAAAACAAAGTCTTATCAAAATAAGAATGCGAATGACCTCCCAAGACAATATCAATATTACGAGTATTAGGAATCAAAGTTTCATCAGAATAAGGTTTTCCTTGCCATCCTAAATGAGACAAACAAACCACCAAATCACATTTTTCCCGATTCTTCAATATATCTGCCACACGCTGGGCGGCCTCTATTGGATTTTCAAAAACCACTCCTTCACAGTTTTTTGCCTGTACTAATCCCTCCAACGCAGGACTCAGTCCGAACACGCCTACCTTTACCCCCTTACGTTCCAAAATAACATACGGTTTGACAAGACCCTCCAAAACAGTTCCCTGTACACCATAATTAGCACAAACAATAGGAAAATCCGCCATTTTAAAAAGACGTGCCATATTATCCAAACCAAAATCAAATTCATGATTTCCAATAGTCCCGGCATCATATCCCATTTCATTCATCAGCTTCACTTCAACCTCACCACCAAACATATTATAAAAAGGAGAACCTTGTGAAAAGTCACCACAATCGAACAATAACAAATCCTTGTTCTGTTTCCGCATTTCTTTGATTAAGGTAACACGACGTACAAAGCCCGCTTTTCCTGCAAACTCCGGATTCGGGTCAGTAATGGAAATAGGTTCCACACGGCTATGGGTATCATTAGTATGAAGTATCAAAAGTTCTTTGATATCCTGTGCTGCCAGCACACAACATACACACAGAGCAGTAAATAATACATATATTCGTTTCATGACGGTTCTGTTTATTCTTTAACGGTAATTCTTCCTTCTATCTTTGAGTCTATTTTCTTCCCTGCTTTAGTCTGCTCATTCACATAGTTCAGAAACAACTGACGCACTGTGGCCTTTTCAGGCAGCAATTTATCCGCATCGCCTACTTTAGCAAAAGCAGTCATATGGTCATTTCCCTCAGCCAAATAATCCAAGGTAGCCACTTTATACTCTTTGGAGTCTTCAATTTCTTTTCCGGCTACTGTAGCATCCAATAATTTTCCATCTCCAGAAATTTCAAGGCAAGCACCACTTAATCCCTCACCATGCACAGCTGCTATATTTTCAAAAAGTTCGCGCAGCAAAGAACCATTCATAGTAACAATGCACAATGTATTTTCAAAGGGAGTTATTTCATAAATATTACCGTAAGTTATATCCCCCTCGGGCAAAGCCGTACGTAGTCCGCCCATATTCGTCACCCCCACGTCGGCTATGCGGCCTATATATGCAGAAGCAGAACAACGTAAAATATCCGCTACCAAGTTGGATAACTCACTTTCAGGACGAAAGCGATCCATAAAACGAGCGCTTTGTCCTATGACTGGTGACATAATACTATCAACCGTTTTTTGATACGGAGTCAAAATAGCGATTGCAGTGGAATCCGGGTTAGCATCCAAAGCTGCTGTCACTTCTATCCTGTTTCCCTCAACTGATGCCAGTGAATACCCTGAGTGACAGCTTGAAAACATAAAAATCCCGGCTGCTATTCCTGCCGGAATCATACACATAATTCGGTTTGGTTTCATGTTTATTAGTTGTTTATTGCCCAAATGTAGTTAAAAAAGAAGTTGCAACCAACGATATCAGATGAAAAAATAGTTGAATTTAATTTGGCTGTATGACAAAAATCTAGTAATTTTGCACCGCTTTCGCGCAATCGCTGTCAAAGAAGAGTTACTTGATATGTTGCGTTGGTAACGATAAACAATTTAAAATCAAAAAAAATGGATTTAATTAAAATTGCTGAAGAAGCATTTGCTACTGGCAAACAGCATCCTTCATTCAAAGCTGGTGATACTATTACAGTGGCATACCGTATCGTTGAAGGTAGCAAGGAACGTGTACAGTTGTACCGTGGTGTTGTTATCAAAATCGCTGGACATGGTGACAAAAAACGTTTCACCGTTCGTAAAATGTCTGGTACTGTAGGTGTTGAACGTATTTTCCCTATCGAATCTCCGGCTATCGACAGTATCACTGTTAACAAAGTTGGTAAAGTTCGTCGTGCTAAATTGTACTATTTACGTGCTCTTACTGGCAAGAAAGCTAGAATTCAGGAAAAAAGAGTTAATCAGTAAGATTTATCATTCCTACATAAAAAAGGAGTATCCT
>ENA-OORS01000254-OORS01000254.1-human-gut-metagenome-genome-assembly--contig:-NODE-254-length-10878-cov-1.700268_pt1 | contig 10878 bp, 9 predicted proteins | sample MGYA00241170_ERZ501198 | MGnify/ENA primary metagenome ERZ501198 (study PRJEB25962, sample SAMEA2042553) | human gut metagenome | biome: human gut; feature: human-associated habitat; material: faeces... | reverse complement strand
TCTTTCCTTTCCAATGCGGCAAACACATCGAACAGCCTCGCTCCTTTTGAGCACTTATCAACCAGAATATAGTCTCCTGCCAACAAGGAAGGTTCCATCGAATCAGAAGGAATCTTAAAGGAAATGGCAAGCAACAACTGAGCCAACAGTCCCCCAAAAGCCACAAAACACAATCCATTGACTAAATTAATGCCCCAAGCCAACAACTTACGCAAGAATAAATTATTCCGAAACCTCATTTCCCAAAATTTGATATGAAAACCTGCTTTCCGTTCTCAATCCGAAATACTTGCTCCTCTTTGCCACGTGTGATGTCATGAAGATAAAAAAGTGCGCCCCTAGGCATGTTGTCATACACCAAAAAAGTATCGGTAGCCTTTTTCTGTCCCAACGAAATCCATCCATCTTTTCCCCCATGATAAAACAACTCATAAACATCGCCTATACGGACAAAATTATCATCATTTCTGGGCATATACATCAATTCATTGAAACATATCTCCTTACCAAAATCAATCACCATAGAAGCACCTCCCTTTTTAGGTAAATAGTAAGTAAGCACGTCACCGTCAATAATATTATCTATTTTAAGATACTTATTTTCCGAAACATCTCCTTCTATTTTCAGAGGATTCACCTTCACTCCATCATAACTGAAAGACAACTCGGCCAATTCAATACGTATATCTTTTGGCGTAGAGAACCTAACATACCGTCCTTTCACCGGTTCTGGCAAATGTATAAAAGTACGGTTGGTATGTGGGGTATCGCAAATACAATAAAATGGTTCATTCCCTGAAAAATCTTTTCTATTTGACACCTCAAATTTACTGCCTACCATGATATTGAAACAGTATCTAATCCAGTCAAAGAAAGCAGCTTTTCTTTTTAAAACGACAGTATCCTTTACAGACAAATCAGGAATGTAAGGATGTGCCTCCTTACCGTCAAAGAAAAAGGGATAACCTATGGGCTTATAGGTTGAATTCTCATAAGCAAGAGGCATATATATCATTTTAGCCTCTATATTATTGAAAGTCGCTTTTCCTTTCCTCAATTTAGCTATATCCACTCCCTCTCCTGCCGTTTGCGGACGAAATACTCCCAAATATACATAGTCGTCTTCTACATCACTTAAATCCAACACCAAATCATCTTTAAAATAATCTTCAGAAACATCCTTCACAAAACAATGTCTGAACAAGGGAGGTATCTCATCTTTCACACTCAGAAACTTCAGTTTCTCTTTTTGTAGACCATAACAATAGCGAAATACCTTCCCTATCCTTCTTCCGTCCACGTCCCACTTAAATTTAGCCACATGGAAAGAGTTTATATTAACAAAATTTCCCAAAGAATCTCTCACTACATCCCAGATATGGCCCATTCGGGATTCCGATTCAAAGAAATACACGTCTGCTGTGGCCGGAATTCCTAATGAGCGCAAAACATAAAGTCCAAAATCACACATGTCCACACATTTTCCGGCCCGATGCTCCAATAGGAAAAGAGCACCCATATGAGGTGAATCAAAGTCATTATTAAACCGAAATCCCCTTTCCCTCAGGTTCTCCATAACAACCTTCGTGGCTTCCATTACATCTGTTCCTATATAAACAGAGTCCAATAAAAACGAGAATTCCTCGCTGTATACACTCCGCCAGTCTTCAAGCGTTTCATCACCGATACGATAAGGAAGAATCAATTCACAGAAATCATCAAAGGAAAGATCTTTATTCCAAGGCCTTTTCTTCCAGACCACAAAGGCTTGATCTATATTACGAATCAGATAATCAGCAGTTATAACATGAATATCATACTCTTTATTCATCATCGAAGCCGGATATTTCTCCCATTTTGCTACTTGACTACTATCAATGATACCAAAAGAATCCGTAGTTGCTTTCCAATATCTCAACGTATCTATCAGCCACCCTTTGTAACTGTAACATTTAGGCATATTCTCAATCAAAAAGCAAGCTGCTTTATATTTCTCCCCACTATCTTTATAGTGGATAAGTACCTTTTCTAACTCGCCCCGATTACTCCCAGCCAGTTCAAGCGCTTTACTCAAACGATGGTTGTTCACACAAGAGCAAAGAAGCAATAATGTAAACAACCACACAGATTTCCTCATACCTTATTAATTTTCGTTTTTACTTTTTTAAACACTCACTGTGCATTACCAGAAACCGTAAGTATTATCGGAGATGACTCCGAATTACAATGTATTCTTACTGTTTTACTAAAATGTTCAGGATGTTCTGCCTTATAAATAATAGACAAATTCAAATCCATTCCCGGACGAACCGGCTCTTTAGAGTACTCTACAGAAATACAGCCACAAGACGTATCCACCCCTTCTATTGCCAACAGTTTATCGCCTACATTTTTCATGATAAAAGTAACCTTCTGTTCTTTTTGCCAGTCGAAATTCCCCATAGATGTCGAAACTTTATCCACATCAACAATTGTTTGAACAACATTGTCTTCATCATCAGATTTTACTTCTCTGCCTTGTATAATCTTCAAATAGAGCTCTCTTACTTTCAAATTATGGATAGGATTACCCATAGCTACAACTCTATTATCATTATCCAACAAAAAAGTTTGAAATGCCATATCAGCAGGAAAATGATTCAACTTATTCAAGTAGTCTCCTTCATCAATACAAATCGGATGTTTAAACCTTTCCACCCGTAAAGTTTGATATATCTCCATTCCATTTTTAGGACACAAGAAAAAAAGGAACTGTACCGTATGAGGTCGTATAGAATCGACTACGGTGATAAACTTTTCCCATTCAGCAAGTTTCAATTTACAACTGGTACAACCCGTAGAATCAATATAAGTCAATATTTTATATGTGTTTTGAATGGAATATTCTACCGTATCTTTTCCTTGAATCGTAAAAACCGACCTAGCAGGCAAACTCAATTCTTTTCCTATCCATTTCTGTAACAAAGAAAAAGATTTGTCTTTATTGGATTTTCCACATGAAGCAAATACCACAAAACCTAAGATTATTATTATAAAATTCTTCATAAGTTATCATTTATAAACTACCTTCAATCAATTATCTAATAAATCCATCTTGAAGAATCGTGTACTTTCATAATCAGAGCAACTTCCACAAAGAATTTTTCTCTCTTCATCTACAAATATATCATTGATAAGCACACTGAAACGATATTTAGCGACCAAATTCCCTTCCCAATCCAAAACCAACAAATTGCAATGCGGAAGCAAAGGCCCCGCACCCAACTGATTCGGATTTATCAAATAAATATACCTATCCGTTACAAACGGACAACTAAAATGCCAATACTGCTCTGAAGGGCGAGCGGGAACTACCTTGTAATTTCCCAGCCCACCTTCCAGAAAGACGTCATGCCGCAAATTTTCATTCCGATCATAGATCCGGATACGTCTCAAAGAAGCGTAAGTAACCACAAAAGCACTCCTATCCGGTTTCATCATCAGATAATGATAATAAGCCGATTTAAAGCTTTCCAAATTCTTAAAACGAATATCATTTTCCGGATAATTCCCCCCTGAGACATTCCTTCCCGTCTGAATATCTGTCACATGATATTCAGACACTCCCGGATGTTTTCTCCTATCTGCATATATATACACCCCGGGATTCAACTCTTGCACCGTCCCAATATTTTCACTTACTTTATCAATAAAAAAAGAAGATGTTTTACACAAGGAATCACTTTTCAAGGTATAGGCATCCACTTCTCCTCCCGATTCAAGATACAAACAATCTTTTCCTTGAGAAACAGAAAAACGACCGGGAAGCACCATTTTCTTTATGAATTTTAAATCGGGGTAATCATAGATTCCTACTTCTTCATATCCCCCAAAAGCAATCACCCGATTGTTGATTCTATTCATCCGAGCGGGACGTACCAATTCTTCTGCCGGATATGTCTTAATAGGAAGCATTGTATCTATAGGAAAATGTTCTTTATAGACGACAGCCACAGCATTACGCTGTTCCCCACAAGCCACACAAAGAAGTAGTGCAACGCAAATAACGATTAAATGCCCTATCTTATAATTCATATTTCACCAAGACAAAATCCGGATTCACCCCTATGGCATACAACGTATTACTCTGTTCTTCAGATGCTATACGCATTACGGGAATACCCAAATCAACAATCTTCACTAAATTTCCATCATAATCATACAAGAAAACAGTACGAGGGCATTTGCTTGCATCCCTTCCCACTGTAGATTCATCCGTATCATCTTTACTACGGTCTCGTTGCAATGTAATAATAAAATCCTTACTCATACAGAGTCCCCGGACACCTTTTACCCTGCGGTCAAAAATCACCTCATTGTTCCGAATCTCGTATTCGTCACCATCCGTTCGCCATTCCCATACAAATGAAAATTCATCCTCACCCTGCTGATACAATGCTAAATAAGGGAAATCATAACAAGAACAGACAAATACTCCACGAGATGCATTATATCCTCTCTCTCCCCCTAAATATTGTTTCACCTGCGGAATGGGATAATTGCCAAACGAAGAAGTCTGCCCATGCAATAGGGTTTCAAAACAATGTTTCGCACCAGCATCCGCAATTCCAATATACACATTCTTGGCATATTCAGCCATGGCAGGACGCGATAACCGTTCCTCTTCCGTCATAGGAATAAACGCATCTTTACCTTGCGACAAGCTATCAAGAGACAAGAAGCCACGCGTCTTTCCATTAGCATCCACGGCAAAAAAACGATTGTCGATACATGAGCCATTTATACCTCCTGTGATAAATTCACGCGGACCTTCTCCTACCTTTCCCATCACTCCCACTTTACGACCGGTCTCTTTTTCGTGCACATGTACAAAATAGTCGCGCGCAAAAGGGTCCTCCCACACCAAAAAATCACCGGCTACGCGTAAGGTTCCCGGCATGGTAGTTGCTATTTCATCATCCAGCAACTCATAAGTTGCACTCACATATTCTACATTCTGTTTTTTCTCATTTGCACAGCCGTACAAGAAAAAAAGTATAAGCAAATAATAATATGTTTTCATTATATACTATTTTTTATTAGCGAGCACCGCAAAATAGTTACATAATCCAACGAATTTTATAAATATTCTACAGTGCTCTATTTATAGTCTTTAAGCAACCATTAAGCTGTCAAATTCCACTAATAATGACAATTCTTTCGAGTTTCACAACTATTTTTACCATTAGCATACGCATATGTATGATGTACATTAAAGCAAACACAACATTCTCTATCCCAACTGGGGTCACAACCTGGATTCGATATTTCACTACCTGCCAACGCTTCCACATTAGCCAACATCAAATCAGACATAGCTTCCGATTGTTGGTTAGCATAAACACCATATCCTGCCACTGCCGCAAATGCTGCAACAAAAGCTATTTTCATTATCTTTTTCATTGTTTTCTTTATTTTTCTTAATCAATAATATTTTGTTTTGTCTTCCATATCTATCCTTTCAATGGAAAAGCATACATTTTGCTTATTCAATCCAAATCCGTATCTTTGCCTCGACCTCCTTTCTGGGTGGGTTATGGAACGGACGGCTCATCATGCACCAACAAGACGTTTGCCATCCGTTCCTCTCCATTCCTATTTATATTTTTCTTTTATTTCATTGTATACTCTATTATCGGTTCATCCTTGTTTACATCCGTAGCAAGAATCGTCCCTTTTTGCTCATTTACAGAGATGCCATAGATACAATGGTCGAGTACATATTTACAGAGAGGTTCTCCTTTCAGGTTGAATACATAAATATATTGTCCACCATCCACCTGGATGCTTTTCCGTGCATTCTGGGCTATTTCTTTAAAAGAACGTCCGTGAAAGACGGCATAAATGGCACTGTCCGTCACTTGCACATCGCTGAAGCCCATGATGCCCGTAGGAATGCCATAACCTTCTGACAATTTGAATTCCGGCTCGCCATGAGGCCCGATACGTACCACGTGCGTGCTGTCTTTCAAGTTAAAGACTTCAAGCACTTCGCCCAGTTGGGTGACCGCCACCAGCACTCCGTTTCGGGGATTGTAATCGATGAAGCTGCGCCATGCCTGCGCCAATGCAGGACGAGCATGCTTCATGGCATCCTCATTGGAAGAAAGGATTGCCCCCATTTTATACAACAGTCCGCCTTGCCTGTTCACCCGACAAAAACGGTTGTCTCCCGAATAATCGGGAATAATAAAGGTAGAATCATCCACCATCACAAAGTCCAAAGCCCGAAGAATATCTTTATCCAGGTTCACTGCTTCTTGACGAAACAGTGAATCACCGGATAAATCACAACCAAACCGAGTTAATTCAGACTTGTTGGCATCGAGAGACCACAAAGATTCCCCATACCACCGGATATTTTCGACAGAAATCTGCTCATCGGGAGATTCTCCCCGCTTGCCGAAAGAGGATATGTAGTGAAATCCCGGATAACTGAAAGCATGACAGAAATAGTCTGTCCCATGCAAATCCATCACCACAGCCTTATCTCCCTGTATCCGAATACGGAAAGGGTAACGGAACAAAGCTGTATCCAGCGGAATAACTGTTCCTTTCAGTTCCCGCGTTTGCGAGAAATCTGTATAAGACAATCCTTCACAGTGGGGAGTAGAGGTACATGCCGTTAAAGCAATGAACAAGAACAATATGTTAATAAAGTTCTTCAAAGCTATATTTCGTTGCTACATATTGTACCTTACTATGATTGATCGGACAATCCACAGAACCAACGCCAGCACATCTATAATCGTTCCCCGATTCTCCGGATGCCAAAGCTTCTATATTCTCCAATATCAAGTACTCTAATTTTTTACATTTGGTATTTAATCGAAAGGATGCGACGACTGCTACCAAAAACAAACCAATAAATAAGATTTTCTTTTTCATGTTTTTCATATTAATAACTGCAATTTGAATGATGGTGACAAAGGTGTAGAAAACAAAAGCTTCATCCAAATTTTCGGGCTGACAATAACTGACAATCAAGTAAAAACAGGCATTGTCAGTTATTGCCAGCCTATTGTAGAGAGACTACTTACTCTGGGATTTCTTCGATGAAATGGGGATTTTTTAATTGGTAACTGAAGTTTTTATTTTCTATCTTATAATTTGAAATTCGAGATAAATATCCACGTAATCTTTTGATATTTGTATGCAGATTATTCAAAGTACCGTTACCATCCGGCCATAGTAGATTCAGAATTTCATCATTAGACAGTTTGAAGTCTTTGGCATCCAAAAAACCTCGCAGCAATTTGGCCGATAGTGGAGTCAACTTCACACACAAATCACCGTTTTTCAACATATCCAAATCAGCATCAAAACGTAATCCATCCTCCAACCGATAAATATGTAATTGACTTTCATGGCAGACAATTACCGGAACTTCCTTTTCTACAACGACAGATATTTCCTTGACAAAAAGACGATGATAAATCCGACTCATATAGTCGTGCACAAAGTACAGCAAAGTGCAACAGACAATCAAAGCACCCAGCAAAAACATATCCTTCCAAGAAAAAATCATCCACCAAGGACCATAAAGGTATCCGGTGACACCCACTTCGCATCTATATCCTAAATAATGAGTATCCAAACTATCCGATTTTGACAAATAAAGAGAGTCTTCGGAATAACTACAAGCCTCATGCTCCCACCAATCCGTCACAGATATGCGTACTACCGTTTTTCCGGGATACTCAATCTGCCCCAACAATTCCTTCCACAGCAAGTTCAAGGAGTCGGCAATCAAAGGGTGGTCTTCAAGTACAATCGAACGTATTAACCTCCAATCAGAAGGACGCTCTATATTATGAATATGCTTTTCATAAGGTATGATGAAACTTTTTTCTCCATATTTACTTATCATAGATACCTTTATCAGTTCCTTCTTTCGGTCATTGGCATCCATGATGGATAAGTCAATATTCTCCTCCACATAGAAAGGTATCTCCATATTTCTTTTCTGCAACTCCTCTCCCAAAGCCACACGAAAAGTACTCCGTGCCTGCGTTTTCCAGAACTCCATCCGGTTCTGATACAAGAACCAACCGGTAATTATTGCTGCAATAATCCCTATAGCAACGCATGTCAATAGCATTTGTCGTCTCTCTCTTTTCTCGTCCATGTGGTGTGTCTAATACTAATCCGCCCCAAAGTTAAGCATTTTTTTACAAGGGACACCAATCTTAATCATCTTCTTACCGTGCTCGCCTGATAAGAAATGGTAAGATACCATTGCGCAGCAGATAAAATACTTGAAGAAAAACGAGAAAACCATAAAAATATGGCATAAGCATACTTACAAGAGTTTCTAATCCGCTTTAGCTATTTTCCACCCGCCAATCGTCCGCGTGGCACTGTCAAAATTCACACCAATCTTGACCACACGCCTGCCGTCCGCCCGGTAAGGGATGGCATACTGCTTGCTGTCAATCTGAGCCAACGCCTCTTCCGGGGTACCGTCGTATTTGAACTCGAAGACATAAACGACATCCTGCAACTGCACCACCACATCCGCACGGCCTACGGAACTCTTCACTTCCGACTCCACATATTGCCCCATCAACCGGAACAGGAGGTAGAAGATGGTCTGATAGTGTTTCTCCTCCTTATTATTCATATCATTGGGGATAGAGGCGAAAAATGATTTGATCCGCTCCATACATTGATCCAGATTGCCGACCCGTAAGTCTTTGATAAACGATACTACATAAAATGTATTCTCGCGAGCAGGCAAATGCACATAAGCCGGCATTAATGATTCGATAAAGCCTTTCCGAACTTCTTTGTTAGGATAAGCCAACGTATAGATCTGAAAATCCCGATCATATTCTTTAATAGTGAGATAACCGCTTTGGTAAAGTACCGGAAGCGGGTCTGTAATGACATTGGTAGGTGCATCAAACTGCTCGGCAGTAGCCGAAACGCCATCCAGTTGACGAATATCGAAATCGCTTTGCTGCAAGATGTCTATCAGGAAAGTGGGAGTGCCGGTAGAGAACCAGAAATTGGCATATTTCTTTTGAGCAAATGCATTAAACAAACTAAACGGATTGTAAATGTCTTCACTATTTTCACTGAAATGATACCCATCATACTGTTGTTTCAAATGTATACACGCTTCATCATACGTTTCACCGTTCGCCTCGGCCATCCTTCTTATATCTTCTTCCAACTGTGTACGCAATTCATTTTCCGTTATACCGCAAATGGCACTATAAGCATCTTGCATACTTATGTTCTGAAGATTGTTCAATTCACTAAAGATGCTCATCTGACTAAATTTACTGATACCGACCAGAAAAAGAAAACGAAGATATTCTCCCTGCGCTTTCAACGGACTGAAAAAGTCGCGCATGATGCCACGTATTTCAGCTTGCAACTCCTCATTGTTGTTGCTATCCAACATAGGAGAATCATATTCGTCTACAAGTAACACAACCTGACGTCCGCTCTGCTCGTAAGCACGTTTGATAATACCTTTCAGACGGAGACTGAAAGTGTCTTCGCTCGTGTCACATCCGTAAATTCGTTCCCATTCCACCAAGCGATTGTTGATAGCGGAGCGCAGCATCCCCGCATTCATATACTTACTGATACTGAAATCAATATGCAACACGGGATAAACCGTCCAGTCTTTCTCCAACTGTTCCATCATCAGACCCTTGAACAGGTCTTTTTTACCAGAGAAATAGGCTTCAAGAGTGGAAACTAACAGACTCTTTCCAAAGCGTCGGGGACGGCTAAGAAAATAAGTCGTATGTGTATTTACCAAACGATAAATCAACTCTGTCTTATCAATATACACACAATTATCATTGCGTAGTCTCTCGAAACTCTGTATCCCTATCGGATAACGCCTGAATATTCCTTCCATCCTTTTTCTATGCTTTTAACGTGAAACGTAAACAAAGATACGATAAATTTCAAGAATCGGTATTCTATTAGTATCAATTCTTTTATGAATACGCCCGAACATCCGCTCTCAAAATTTGCCTATTCCACTAAAAATGAGTAACTTTACTTCAAATATAACAATCTAAAGGCACAACTATAAATGAAAACAAAAAACAAGATTCTCCCCGAACAAGAAGAAGAAAAAACATTCCAATACCGCACCTATGGGAAAGGCGAGCTCGCCTTGTTGTACCTCCCCAATATCCTGCAACAAAGCGCAGTAGACCGATTCAACGAATGGATTGAAGCTGCACCCGGACTAAAAGAACGGCTCCTGGCCACCGGCATGAATCCACGCAGCAGATACTACACTCCCGCACAAGTAAGGCTCATCGTCGAAGTACTCCAAGAACCCTAATTGAAGTATTAAGTATTAGGTATCAAGTATGGTAAACGCATCGCAACAATGGATAACATCATAATACTTAATACTTGATACTTAATACCTAATACTTTAAAACAGCTCTTTTTCAGGTAGCCAGCAGGAGTTGTCGAACATTGTATTTCGGACACGCTGGTCAGCGGAGAGAGAAGGGTCGTGAGATTCTTCACAGGGCAGGTATCGTCCGCTTACGGGATCGTAGACAAAGGATGCCATTCCACCGACACCAAGATGCTTGAATTTCACCTTGTCCACGTATACGCGTGTGGCACCAACCTCCTTGTCACGTTCCACAATGATACCGTAATCCGCTTTGTTATAGAAATCGGCAGAGCCGTTGATGTCGTACATTTCCACACGAGGGGTAATGCCCGTGACAGGATTACGGTTCATTTTACGAGGATGGACTACGACCACGAGCAGGCAATTATGTTGCACGGCAAATTCTGTAAATTTATTCAACAGGTTCGAAATATATTGCGTTTCCGTCTGTCCAG
>ENA-OORS01000231-OORS01000231.1-human-gut-metagenome-genome-assembly--contig:-NODE-231-length-11811-cov-1.973035_pt1 | contig 11811 bp, 9 predicted proteins | sample MGYA00241170_ERZ501198 | MGnify/ENA primary metagenome ERZ501198 (study PRJEB25962, sample SAMEA2042553) | human gut metagenome | biome: human gut; feature: human-associated habitat; material: faeces... | reverse complement strand
CGAATTTTCCAAAACATTTTTTCATTTTTGAATAGTCTCCTTTTAGTATTTTATTAATAGAAAGTTATAAGCCCTATAATAAAGAAAATTAAGATAGGTCTTAACCAATGAACTTGTGTATCAGCTAAAGCTTTAGAATTTGTTGCAACCTTTCGAGGATTTTTAATGAAGTATAAATCTACCTCTTTTGATTTAAGGTTTAGATATGTACTCTGGTTCCAGCGTATCTTAGCCTTATATGTTTTTCCCTTCCATTCATAGATATACCAAACCCATACTTCATCTTCTCTCTGTGAAGGGTGTGTAGCTTCATCTACACGAACTCCTTGCACATACTTATTTGAAATTTCTTTTCCTTTTACCTTGTGTGCTTTTTTCATATATTCATCTTTTTTTAGTGAAGTTCTAAATAATTGTATCAATACAAACGGAAGCCCACAGACGGCAATCATCATAGCTGGAAAAACAGCCATAAGTCCCATATTTGACATTCTCATTTCTACACCTCCTAAATTAATTTAGCTTTGCCAATCTTCTATTTATACTTATATTTTCCCTTCTTTTAATTTTCTTCATTAATGTATGAATAGTCCATAGCATTTACCCATTCGCCGTTAATAGTAATTCCAAAATGCAAATGAGGACCTGTCGACTGGCCAGTTGAACCAACAAGCATAATGACATCTCCAGCTTTTACCTCATCTCCTTCATTCGCTATTAACTGGCTTGAATGAAAATAATATGTCTTTACTCCATCTCCGTGGTCTATAACAATGTGGTATCCTGCACCATTATTATAATTAGCTTCTATTACAGTTCCTGCCTTTGCCGCAATTACCTGTGTTCCGGTTGGTGCTGCTATGTCAGTTCCGTTATGTGATTCATTCACACCTGTAACTGGATTTACTCTGTTAGGAGCAAATTCTGATGATATGTTTGCTCTTGTATAACCTGGAAGCGGCCAGAGCATACCGGATTCAGTATGTCCGACAAACCTCAGTAATACTGCGGCTTCCTCAAAATTATAAAATGACATTACTGCACCATTTTCTGTCATATGCACAATTCTTGAATTACCAACATATATCCCAGCATTACTGTAGTTTCCATTCTCATCTTTATATATGATTACATCTCCCTCATACATAATCTGAGGTCTTATATAAACAGCTTCATCTAACTTATAACTTACAAGACTGCTTGATATAAGTTCTTCATAATCTGTAGGCATTGAAGCATATTCTGTATTTTCATTATTGTTATAAGCACAATACACAGCTTTGATAAATCCAATCCTGTCACAGCCATTTATGTCACTTCCACCCTCAAGATAAGCAATATTATCTATCAGGGTCTTAGAATACGCTGATACATCAATTCCCTGCTGGACTGTCTGCTCATCGAGTTCCTGCTTATCAATTACAAGCTTATTAAGGTAATCGTTAGGATTTACATATTCGCCAGCTAGTTCAATTGAAAATTCTAAGACGTAACAGTCATTTTCATTATCAAATGTTACTGTTCCAATTTTAGAACCTTTCGTTACTTCCTGTCCTTCTTCAACACTTACATCAGACACATAATTATAGTGAATAACATAATCAAGATATGACACTTCTATTCTGCTATAATCTGCATCATCTTCTATATGTGTAACCAATCCTGATGAAGCACTTAATACCGGTTGTTTTCTCACTCCTCTATAAAGTCTGCACTTATAATCATCTGAATAGTCTTTAATTATTGAATATATAGCAAGCGGGTCAGCAAACTCTCTTATTCCGCCTGTCAATATATCTATATACATAGATACATTGATGGCAAAATCTTCATTTCGGTTAGTAATGTCATTATCCGCAGCATATGTATAAGCTGAATCAGAACTATATCCGCCATTTTCGTAGGCATATGCTACATATCCTCTGTTATATTCATATGCTTGGTACATAATCTGCAAATTAGCTGTATCATATAAATCCTGTATATTACACATTTCTATCAGATTCTTAATCTCTTTAACCCCACATTCGATAGAATAGGAAGCGTTTGTTATATCATCATCTTCCTTACCATAAAGTGTATTGAATTCCTTATTAGATGAACGCATTACATCATCACCCTGTCCACCTGTTGTTACCTGCATAACTGCAAGAACAACATCAACATAGTATTCAATATTTTCTTGTTTACAGTAATTTAGTACAGTGCTTCTATACTGTTCTACCTCAGGTGAAAATGTCGTATACACTGCGGACTGAGAGAAATTATTTCCTGATGCCACAATTACAACTATCATTATTATAAGAAGTATTATGATAAATCCAAATGACGTAAATATCCCTGCTATTGCCTTAGCCACTGTTTTAATTATCTTGACTGCTGTATATGTGTCTACAGCTTTATCAATTACATCATTTTCCACTATGCTCCACCCCTGAACATATTCAGTTCATCATCTGAAGCATACACCTTAAATTCTATGTTCCTGTCACCCTGAATTGATAAAATAAAATTACCCTGACCAAGAACCGGAATTCTGTTATATTCATTATCATTAAGCGCACTGCCAAAAGCATTTTTAAGTGTCTGTTTCAAGCTTTCGTCCTGCTTTCCAATGAATTTATAGTTAGAAAATGAGAACAAATCTTTAATAAGTCTTACGCTATCTTCGCTTGACCCTTCAGGAATACATTCACTGATAGACTGTGTTGCAAGACACAATCCACCGAAAACTTTTCTCATTTCTCTCTGCATATCTGTAAGCTGTTGTAATGCAACCGGGAAGCGGGTATTCATTATCTTATGAGCCTCATCAAATGTAATCAGGAAATGCACAACCTCATCTATGCCTATCTTTCCTTCCTCATAAAGCTGTTTCATTATAAGACCATTTCGTGTGCAGTTATCCCAGCACATAGACAGTGTTTCGTACAGTATTGTATTTGCAATGTGCGCCGGTAATGAAGCTATATTCTTTATGTTAAATACAACTCCCTGCGTGTCCATAATGTTGTCAATTGATGTATGTCCGTCCAGCATTTTGCCATAATTATCTCTCACATCAACAAATACTCTTTTTATGTTTGAAAGTCTTACGACCTCATCTACAAGAAGTTTTTCTTCAGCCTTTGTATCAGGTTTTTTCCTCATTATTTCTTCCATTTCAAGCTCTATATGTGAAATAAAATCCGACATTGTTGGATATTCTTCTGGACTATAACCGGTTATCTTGTCATCGTATTTTATTTCATCAGGAAGAATTCCTATCCTGTTATACATATTTTTCACACATTTATTAAAAGAAATAATTTCCTGTGGGTTATGCTCCTGTGATAATATTTCGTATATCAAAGCAAGCTTGGCAGTATGCCTTGACCAGCATATTCCCTCATCTTCATCTACTTTTAATATCTGGAACATATTATATATTCCATCGGTTCCGTCAAGATTTATGGTTGTCCAGCCACAGACATCAGCCATATAACGAAGCTCCCCGACCACATCGAACAGCCTTACATAATCTCCGAGCAGGAAGCTGTGATAAGAAAGCTTCTTAAGCAGTGTTGATTTACCTGAACCCATATTTCCAAGTATCAGCGTATTATAATAAGTTCTGACTGATGATTTGAAAAATGGGTTAAACATAACCGAACCACCACAGGACGTACTTCCTAGATACAATCCATTCGGGTCACTTAATGAAGCGAAGTGGAATGGGTCACCTGCCGCTATCGCCTCATCAAGAATAGGTATTCCTAATCGGGCATTGGGAAGCTCCTGCTGTTTTTTATAAGGCAGGAACATTGCCTGATACTCATATTTCTGCTCATTAAGCATTATTGAACCCTTGTACTCATCAAGCTTATTTAATATTTCTGCCTGCCTCTTTTCAAGTTCTGCTTTGGTCTTTGCGCTGAAGTATATTCTTACAATTACAGATTTAAGTGTGCGGCTCATTCGCTTTACACTCTCATATAACCTTGATAAATCACTATAAGCATTTACCGCATCTGATACTCCTGTATCATTCTTCTCTGAACCTGAACGTCCCCTGTATTCCTTCATACTCTTAGATATATTTTGAAGTGCATCTTCCTCATTTTCAGTATGAATATCTATTGTTGTTATAGCTCCCTCAAAATAACAAATATCTGAAAGCCAGTGGCTATATATGTATGTAGGGAACTGATATATCTGAATACAGGTTTCATATCCGGTTCCTGTCCTGGCATAGTCTATTGAAAACTTAATACCGCCCTGCGGCTGGATATATTCAAGCAAATCCGGCTCATACTTTATTTTTTCTTCTATTTTTTTACTTTTCTTATTATCTTTAAGTTTCATAATTAACCTCTCACAGATGTTTACATCTGTGTATCTAAGCACGAATATTTTTATTGTTCATCTTCATTAGAACTATATCTTTTTCTTTCTTGCTGATTTTAAGCAGTAAATTTCGACTTTCTAAGCTTTGTGATATTAAAAGTGACTGTTTTCGGTGTTCTTCTAAATCCCTGCTGAAATACTCGATAAAAAATTCTTTAGTAAGTCTGTTCTTTTGAACCCATTCAAGCTCCTTAAGTTTTATATCTAACTGCTGTTTTCGGAATTCATTTTTGCACTGCTCTATTTTTTTTGATACAAATGCAATCTGTTTTTCGCAGTTTGTAGGGATATTAATACTTATAATCTTAATGTCATCTTTATAGATTGAAAAAAATTGTGTAAGCTGTAACATATCCATTTCAAGCTCATCACTTGACTGTGTATTTAAGTCCTTACATCTTATTCCTACAATATCCATAACCGAGCCATCTTCATATATATAACACTCATTAGCTCTGTCATACTGCCTTTGCGGAAGTAACTTCAATATATTAGTATGCACCTTTTTTTTCATCTTTTAGCTCCTCTAGCATTTTGGCTGTTCTTTTATGCTGTGATTGATTTTTTAATGGATAAAATACATATGTATCACTTATAAACATCAAATATAAGGCTTTCCACCTTTTCAGCTTTGGATTGCTTCTTATCTCTGATGTCATATAAGCTCCTACAATCACATTAAAAATAACAAATGGAATTTGTAATTTTTCATATATGGAATTATTAATAATCAAAGCTAAAAATGCCATTATGCCCATCACAATAATGTCATTTACATAATAACGACTGCTTTCTGAGAGCTTTATGCCAGCTTTTATGTTATTTACAACAACATATTTATCATTCATCTTCATTTCCACCTATTCTGAATTTTTGGTTAATTATTCTTTTATCATCTGGAATTGGATTTACCGATGAATTGGAATTAATATTAGTGTTTTTATTGCCATTTGTTATATTGCCAGCCTGTTCATTTGATGTCGTTGCTGATGTTGAATTGACATTTGAACTATTGACAGAAGTGTTATTATTCACGCTTCCCACGTCCGTTTTTGCTGTTGCTTTTTCTCCCGATTTTACATCTGACTGTTTTACACCTTTACTATTAGTAGTAGCTGACGTATTCTGCTTGTCTACTGTATTTTCTGCCGATTTATCAGTGGTAGTTGAAGGAGTTCCTTCCTTATTAATATTAGGTTTTGTATTTGACAAGCTGTCACCACTTCTATTTGAAGTTTTATCATTATTATGTGATATTGAACTGCTGTCTTTTTTACTCCTATTATCAGCTCTGTTATTATGTTCAGCCTTGCTCATCATCGAATTATTATCATTTTGGGTTGAGTTATTATTATTTCTTGATGTATTGTTGTTGCTTGAATTACTGTTATTCTCATTTGATACATTTGGACTGCTGTTTCCTGATGTATTACTGTTACTTGAATTACTGTTATTCTCATTTGATACATTCGGATTGCTGTTTTCTATTGTATTGCTGTTTCCTGAATTACTGTTATTCTCACCTGATACATTTGGATTGCTGTTTTCTACTGTACTGCTGTTTCCTGAATTACTGTTATTCTCGCCTGATACATCAGAATTATTATTTCCGGCTGTACTATTATTTCCTGAATTGCTGTTATTCATATTTGATACATCAGAATTATTGCTTCCTGATGTATTATTGTTAGTTACATTACCACTGTCCTTACCAGAACTTCCATTAATATTACTTCCAGCTTTATTGATATCCGGTTTATTTTTCTTATCTGAAGTACCACTCATAAGATTTGAGGAATCAGTATTATTGCTGTTTTTGTTTGTTTTAGCTGATGTTCCATTCTTATTATTAGAAGAACTCTTTGCTGTCTTATTACTGATATTAGGGTTATGTATATTTCTATTACCAGCATTATTATTTACATTTGATGAGTTACCAGCTCCATTATCTATATTGCCGCTGTTTATGTTAGGTTCATTTGAACTACTGCTGTCTGCTTCACCTGAAATATCTGGTTCATTCATAGCACCACCGCTTTCATTTGGAGTGTTTCCACCAGTTTCATTATTACTTGCAGAATTATTATTAATATTAGGTTCTTTTGTTTCGGAACTGTATGATGCGCTGTCGTTAGATGAACCGCTGTTTATGTTAGGTTCATTATTCGCATTATTTGCATTACCTGCGCTCATTGCTCTTTTAGCATTATTAGCAAGATTACCCAGTTTGCTCTTTTTTGAGTTCTTAGAATTCTGCATCATATGATGCTGCATTCTCTGCTGTTGTACTAAACGCATAAATGACATTACTTTCTGTGCGCCTTGGCTCATACCCAAATCATAACCATAAATTTTCTGGATAATAGATGGTCCATCAATTACAATTAAAGCTGATATAAATATAATAATAGCCCTGACAATTCCTTCAAAATGAGTATTAGTATATGCCATTACAAGAAGATAAGCTTTTAGCAGAATTGGTATAAAAAGCAAAATAAGATATGCTTGAAAAAAATATTCCAGAATTTTTTTTGTCTTTTCACCACTGGCTAAGTCCATTGAGTGAAGGCAGGCTAGAATTCGTGATGTAATTATTTCGTATATCATTCTTATAACTGCATATGCACTAAATCCAAACACAAGTATATTTGCTATCAAATATAGAAATAATTGAAAGAAATGTATTGAATATCGGTAATACCACGGTGGGTCAAATATATCAAACATTCCCTTTTTGTCGTACTCTTTCCAGGTTATTTTTCCATATTCGTCTATGCTCATATAATGGCTGAATACTTCTTTTGCTTGTCCACTGTATTTCTTGGGATTTATATGTTCTGTTACATCTATTGCATTAAGCGCCATTTCTGGATTGTTACAGGTATCTGCCAAAGTTGAGCTAAAGCTAAATCCCTGAGCTGCAGCATAAGAAAGGTCACTTACATTGCTTAACACTGTCTGATTTGTCATTGAGTTATCAAGCAAATCATTTTTTGCGGAAATAAGCCCACTATTCAACGCACTTATTATTGTTGGCATTACATATATAATTGCTAGACCTACAGCTATATTTTTTAGAATAGGCGGTTTTTTTTCACTAAATGTCAATATCAAACCTATTGCAAGAAAACTTAGTGTCAGCACTGGAACAATAAAAACAGAAAATCTTGTAACAAAATTTTTAAATATATCCGTATCCAAGAAATTAATTAAGTCATAAGCTGAATTAAAAACACTCTCCATTCCTTGTGACAGAACAGCTAAGAATTTTATTATTATCCAAAAAAATGAACGTATAATATCCATCCAGATTGAACTCTGGAAAAAATATTCACTATTGTTACTTATAATTGATTCATACATTTATATGTCCTCAATAAATTTAAAATTAATAAGCTTAAGCTTATCATCAAGAGTTAAGTCACTCATAACTACTACGTCAATGAATTCACTTAACATCATTGTTTCTTTTATCTTTAACCCCTTTTCTTCTGCGTTCTCAATAAACGATGTAAAGTTGGGAATATCTTTAATAATGTTGTCATATCTGAAATATTTTTTAAGTTTTTCATACTCTTTTATATCTTCAGGTGACATTTCAGCTATATCTTCTTCATCAGCAGACTCTAATTTTTTCTTTGTTTTAAAGTATGCGGCTTTGTTGAGTGAAATATTATAATTAAAGTTTTCCGGTATAGAGGCTTCATCTATAAGCTCAATCCCTAAATCATAGATACTTTTATCCATAGGATACTTATCATTTATATACTCATAAGCATATTTAAAGGCTGTACCATTTTTCTCTGAATTAAAAATAGGTTTTGGTTTTACTTTATTGCCTTTTAAATCCGTTCGTTTCATATACCTTTTGATAACATTTTCGCCTGGCAAAAGTTCCATAAGTTCATTTGGAGAGATAAGCATTTTTTCTTCCTGCATCTCAGTAAATGATTTTTGCAGGTCTAATTTTTTACCCATTCGATTAAGCGTGGTTATTGTTTCAGGTCCTATCGCATCAGAGAAGGCTTTTGCCGTGTTATAATCTGAACTTTGTATATATACCTGATTACCCATATTACCTTTTATGGTTGTTGCCTTCTTTTCTCCATAGCTAGTATCAATCTGAGCAAAATCCTGAAAGTACATAAAAAACAACATTCCTATTCCAAGTCCAACAGACACCTTGCTTGTTAAGTCTGGAATTGTATAATTACCTGCCTCATCAATGTTAAAGAATATACGTCTTTTTGTTTTTCTGTCTTTTTGGATTGCCGCTCTTTTTGCATTTGCAAAAAATATCTGGTCTATCAGTGTTGATACAAGAGGGTCTTTTGACCTGTCGTAGTGTGGAACACCGATAAATAATGCGATTGGCTTATCACCAAAACCAATGTCTTCTAAATCAATTGTTGATTGAGATGTTAGTTTTGTGATGTTTTGATACATATATAAGTCAAGTTCTGTTAATGCCTGTGAAAAAATAGAACCTTTGGTTCTTTCTCCGCCTGCAACACCGATTGAAGAATATATATATTTAGCCCTGTCATTATCCGGTCTGCTGTTAAAGAAAATATCAAGCTTCGTAGTTTTGCTGTCTACCCAGTCCTGTGCCAAATCTGAAAATGTATGGCATATTGATGGGACTGTTACTTTCTTTATATTTTCTGCTGTTCTCTCATACTTAACATCTGAAGGAATATATTTGAATTTCTTCAGATGTTTTACTGTATATTTGTCTGGTCTATTATTTGTCCATTCATTACGAACTTGTTCTTTTAATTCTTCATCTTGAAGTTTTTCATAAGCCTGCTGAGCTTTTAGGAATAATATTTGTGCTTTTGCATTTTCTCTTTTATCTGCTTCGTCACAATCTACAGTATGTGCAATTATTAAAGCAGATAATGCGTGCGATGCATTAGACAGGAAAAATTTATTATTACTGTCATTATTATTATTATTATCACTATTTTTTGCATATATCGAATATGCAAAAGAATTACATAGAAGTTCTGCATCATCTTTATCTCCACGGAGATAAAATTTTACGGCTAAATCTACAGGATTGAATTGAATTCCCATAGATGGGTCTTCAATATTAAATACAAGCGGTAGATAACCTTCGTTTTTTAATTCAGTGTAAGAACTGCTTGATAATTCAAATTTTAAATCCGGTATAATCAAACTTGGTTTTTCTTTTGACCTTGCCGCAATATATATAAGAATCCTTACAAACATTTCACCTTTACCGGAACGTGTCATACCTATAATCAACGCATTGGTACTAGATGTATCAATGTAAAAACAGTTATCAATCATTGCAACCGGAAATCCAGCTAACCCTTCATAATCTCCGCCAATTAAAGGAATACACTCATACTGTTCCTTTATCTCATCTATAGTTGTAAAAGATGATGCACCTTTCTGACCTACATTCATATCAGAAAAGCTCGTCCTCAAATTGTATGCTAATTTTGCTGTTGATAATGCGTCTAACGCTAAAGCAACAACATACAGAAATCTAACTACCCCGCTATCACCAATATATTTAAGATGTATCATAAATAAATTAGTGATAGACAGGATTCCGTGATAATTATGGTGCAACGAACTTGCAATTATATTTATGAAATAATTGCAAACAAGAAAAAACACAATAGCAAACACAATAGATATTCTCTTTACTACTTTTTTATCACCTAACAAATGAATATTTTTCATAAGCAGGTTGTGTTCGATTGGTTTTTCTCTTTCCTTCATTACTAAAATTTAAGCTGATTACCATATTGAGCACCTAGCGTTAATGCTCCACTGAATATAATCCACCCTAATACAATCCAAATGCCACGTTTTTTTAATTTCTCCGTGCCATCTTCGGAAAGTGCTAATACAGCACCTATAATTAAACAACTTATAGTTATTAAGATGTATCCCTGTGACTGAAATTCAGCACAAAGACCTAAAATTTGTGTGCCTATCTGGTTCACTTTTCTGCTCCTTTCTGTTATAATCATTTCGCAAAACTTTTGTTTCACGATTACAACAACCTGCAAGCAATAAAAAAACAGATATACGCTATTTATAGCGAATATCTGTTAATTTTTTATTATCTTAATAATAATGTTATTCTTGTTCTAATTCATTCTCTTTCATCTTAGCTTCCATCTGCATTAACTGATAATCTAATTCATCTTTATATTTTTTCAATTCATTAGATACAAACATATTAGTCAGATTAGTCAGATTCTTAAATGTATTCTGTGTTCGTCTATAATTTAAAGAACTGGAACTTCTAAATTGCTTCTCATTCATTGATATATCATTATTCTTTAATTCTTCATATTTTTGCTTTTCTTCTTCTTTAGCATAATCTCTCATCTGCTTATAAATCGCATTACCAACACGATAATATAAATCTTTCTCCTTATTCTCTTTATAAGACCGCTGCGTCTTGCCAACACCATAAGCAGTCTTATACATATTATCTAATTTATCTAATAACCTCTCAATTTCTTCAAGGTCTTCCTTGTGGTATGTTTCAAGATAATATTTACTAAGCTCATCAATTCTAGGAATAAATTGTTCCATTCCACGAGAACGATAATTCCACAACCTTCTATCTTTAGGTAAATCTTTCATAATATCCATAAACATCTTCTGGTATTTTTCATCAGATGATAAATCATTCTGTCTTTTAGCTTCAACAATATTCTTTCTTATAATATCATTAATAAGCTTAAGTTCTGGACTATTCTCTATTAAGTCATTAACAACTTTAGCCTTAGCTCTATTCAATGATGATAATTTAATTTTACCTCTCATTTCTTCCTTGTTATCCCAATTAGGAACAACCTCTGCAATATGAATATGAATATTATCTGTATTAAAATGAATAGCCGCAGTCCAAACCGCTTTATCACCATAAACGCTATCTTTATCTAAGCTATTCATTGCAAGCCGTGTTAATTGTCTTAATTTTATTTCATTAACTAGGTGGGTTTCGGAATCATAAATACCTTGTTCTTCAAGCCACCTGTTATCAAATGATATAACGTGTTGCCACATTATAGAGCCATTATCTTCAGCTAATTGAAAAAGCTTCTTATAATTATTCTTTTCTTCAGGTGTTAATGTATCCTTATCCTTAGTAAACAAACCTAATGTTTTTTCTGGATTGTCCATATAATCATTATACAAATTAAATTTATTCATCACACTATTTCGTGCCGCTTCTTCTCTATTAATATAGTCTATATAACTTTGAAAAACAGAACCTTTTGAACAAAATCTACTTTTGAGTATTACACCTGCTTTAATATCGTTTCCCATATGCGCCTCATAATTTCTGTCCGGTGCTATTAATAGCACCCTGTTAATTCATTATCTCCTCGGTGCTACTAATAGCACCTTGTTAATTATCATCTTCTC
>ENA-OORS01000211-OORS01000211.1-human-gut-metagenome-genome-assembly--contig:-NODE-211-length-12814-cov-1.763696_pt1 | contig 12814 bp, 14 predicted proteins | sample MGYA00241170_ERZ501198 | MGnify/ENA primary metagenome ERZ501198 (study PRJEB25962, sample SAMEA2042553) | human gut metagenome | biome: human gut; feature: human-associated habitat; material: faeces... | reverse complement strand
CCGGAGGTGAGAACACCTCTTTGTACACGGGGCGATATAGGAGTCTAGAAGACTGGCGTGTACCTACATGCTTAGCGTTAAGCATAGCCATGTAGACTATATCACTTCCAAATTCAAATTCTGTCTATATGGCAACTAATTTGAAGGAGGATAAAGTGGTGATGGGATTTAGCATAGCATTAATAATTATTGTTCTTATCGTATTGTATTCGTTAGCTAGGACGGCAGGAGAGTCGGACAGGACAATGGAACAGATAAGAGAGCAATCACTCCTTGGAAGGGAGGAGAGCTCTGGTGGGAACAGTTGAAAAAAGAGATAAGCATAAGAAACGCAGGTTTGTATCTCCAGAAGAAAAGCTTGAAAGAGAATTAAAAGATTGTATGCATTGTAGATTCTTCTGGGGACATAACAACAGATGTGCCAATGGAACATGTTGTAAACCATCTAAGAAAAAAGAACAGAAACTTCCGACGGAATGTGTCGGATGTCCATATTATCAAGGGAATGGTTATTGTTTTCCTTGTATGCGAAAGCTGATAGGAAAGTAGGTGGTTAAGATGTTCAAGTGGCTATTTAAGAAGAAAGGATGTGCAAAACACATGAATAACAAGTTAGAAGTAATCGGCATTGATCATGGCTGGTCAATGATGAAAACAATCTCTCAGGTATTTGTCACAGGAGTTAAGGAGATTACAACTACTCCGGCACTTTTCGGTGATGTACTTGAGTATGAAGGAAAGTTCTATAAGGTTGGAACTGTGAGGCAGGAAGTAAAGGATACAAAGGTCGAAGATGACAGCTTTTATCTTCTCACTCTTGCAGCAGTTGCTAAGGAACTTAAAAGAAGAGGTCTTGCAGAGGCAAAGGTATTCCTTGCTGTAGGACTTCCACTTACAAGGTTTGGAGCAGAGAAGAATGATTTTATCAAGTACCTGACAAAGAATAAGCGTGTAAGCTTCAAATATGAGAATGAGTCATATCATATTGAAATTGATGATGTGGCAGTATTTCCTCAGTGCTATGCAGCAGTAGTGGACAAGATTCCTGCTATGGCAAAGAAAACACTGATAGTAGATATCGGTAGCTGGACAATCGACATTATGCCGGTAATCAACAAGTCACCGGATGAATCAAAGTGTGTGACGATTCCAAAAGGTCTTATTACCTGTATGCGTTCTATCAATGAGCAGTGTGTAAGACAGCTTAACGGAGAGGTAGACGAGTCAGAGATACAGAACATCATGCGATATGGCAGGTCAGATATTGATGATGAATACTTTGCCATTATCAAGGCAGAGATAGAGGATTTTGTTGATAAGGTATATAACTCAATCCGTGAGTTTGGGTATAACTTAAAGACTACACCGATTGTATTTGTCGGAGGCGGGGCAGTTGTGATGAAGAATTTTGGTAGTCATGATGCTAAGAACATTTCCTATAACCTTGATGTAAAGGCAAATGCAAGAGGATATGAGCAGCTTGCCACAATGGGACTTAAAAGCACTAAGCGATTATCATAAGGAGGCAGATGATGGGAAGAAGACTTGAATATGAAGTAAAAACTTCTGTCCGCCTCAACATGAGCAATCCTCAGCATGTGAAAATCAATGATGTGATTCAGAACCTTGATCCGAAGATTTTCAAATCTAAGAACCAGTTCATTATAGATGCGATTCAGTTTTACATTGATAATTATGGAAAAGAAACCTTTGTTATCAAGAAGAAGGAAAAAGAGAGGGCTGAATATATCCGGTCAGAAGATATTGATGACATTAAGGAAGAAGTCATTGAAGCAGCAACCAATGAGGCTAGGAAAGAGGTCATAAGGCTGTTAGGCGGAGTGATATCCGGGATGAATGTTGGTCAGCCGGTAATAATGCAGGCAGCCAATAGTGAAGCACAAGAACCTACAGAAGATGTTATGGACGATGCAGATGTTGCAGGACTTGCAATGGGATGGATGTCGAAAGGAGACTGATTATTATGAGAAGAGTTATGGGAGCCGTAGGAACAGTGATTTTAGAGATACTCAAGTGGATATTAAGGATAATTCTTGGAGCTTTGAAGCTGGTCTTAGGACTTGCCAGAATAATTCTTCTTCTATTCGCTATGGTGGCAAGGATATTTCTTTCATTCGTAAGAATGGGCACATTCTGAGAGGAGGTGAGCGTATGCAGGTAAAGGGTTTATTCTTGAATTATAAGAAAAACAGAAGACTTATGCAGTATTTCTTTAAAATAAGAGAGCTGGTATAATGAAAGGAGTTTAAGATGCACAGAATACGGGACAGTCCTATGTGTCCCGTGCATTACAGATAAATAGTTCACCGCAAGGGTGGATGGCACGGAACACAAAGCCCGTCCCTCTTGCGGAGAAGGGATGGGTGATTACTATGAAGAAGATAAGTATTATCTTATTATCCGCAGTACTGGTCTTTTCAATGGCTGCCTGTAATGGTGGTAAGGAAAAGGCTGATAATCAGACAGAGAAACAGACGGAAAGCGTAAAGCCAACTGAAGAAGTAGCAATGGCAACGGAAGCTGTCACAGAGGTCACAACCGAAGCTGGAAGCGAAGAGACAGAGAAAGATATTGCCGAGGTTAAAGATTCAGAAGAGAAGAATGATAAGGAAGATAACCGGTCCGCTGATAATGAAACTGCTTCAAGGCAGGAAGAAAAGCCAAAGCAGAATGACGAGCCGGAACAGAAAGCTTCAGTAAATGATAATGAGGAAGCTGGCGGAAATCAGAGTAATGCAGGTAATGGTGGTCAGACTACAGACAGTCCGAAAGACAATGTGAGCAATCCACAGCCTGCATCCGTGGCATACAGTCCACAGAATGTTGTGTCACTTGCAACAGCAAAGTGTCAGGCAGGAGGGATGATTACCACACAGCAGAATTTACAGAATCATTTGAATGACGGCAGTATCACGCAGGAAGAGTACAATGAGTATTATCCTTACGATGGTATGGAAGGCTCTTATTATAGTGTGTTTGTAGAGACAGACCTCAACAAAGCAAGTACCATTGATGGACAGCGGTTATCATCTGAGGATGCAATCGCAGAATATATTGCAAGTATGTTACTTTTGGAAACAGATCCGGTATTCTACATCAGTTATGATGGAGTTTACACGACAGGCGGTACAAACTATTACGAGTTTCGATGTCACAGATAAATAAAAACGAATAGAAGCAGAAGGAAGAAAGATGTAAGCCATAAACTTATGTCTTTCTTTTTTATGCGTAAATTAAGGAGGAAAGAGCACATGAAACAGAAACTAAAGCGTTTTATGGCAGGATTTATGGCTATGCTCACACTGGTTGGAACACTCTTTACGAATGGAACAACAGCATTTGCAGCCAGTCCGCAGGCAAATATTGCGTTCTGGAATGCGTCAGTCAAAAATTCCGGAGAAGTAAGTGAGCTGAAGCCCGGATATAATCATGGCAAGATTCTGTATTCAATTCTTGACGGAAATTCGGCATACTGTATGAATTTCGGATTAAGAGCAGATGGCGGTCAGCTTATGAACAGCTACGATGATGCGAGCACATCAATGTCAGCACAGCAGAGAAAGCTTTTAAGTTACTGCCTTTATTATGGGTTTAACAGTACACAAAAGGCGGCACCAAGCAACAGTCAGTGCGATGAGTATATCGCAACTCAGGCAATGGTATGGGTTATTGTAGCAGATATCTTTGGAACCGGAAGCGGTGATTCAGCAGCAAGAAAGCTCTGTAACACAGCACCAAGTCCTGATTCTTCATACAGCTATTATGAGAGACTTAGGGACAATATCAGCAGCTCCTACAATGCAACACTTCCAAGTTTTGCATCACGCAGAACCAGTGAGGCACCAACTTATGAGCTGAAGTGGAATGAGGGAAGTCAGAGATTTGAAGCAACATTATCTGACAGCAATGGTGTCTTATCAGACTTTGATTTTGGCATCAGCGGATATTCTGTTGATAAGAATGGCAACAGTATTACAATCTCTTCAACGAGCGTGAATACTACAGCTACAACAGGAACATTCACATCCAATGCTGGCAAGGTTGAGACAACATCCAGCTGTGTATTCTGGCTTACAGGAAAGAGCGGATATCAGGAGTTTATTTCTGAAAGACCGACAGCAGATCCTATAAAAGCCTATATCAAGGTCAAGACAGAGAACATCGGATATGGTGAGCTTACAAAGACAGATGAGTCAAGCGGAGTGAAGCTTTCCGGTGCAGTCTATGGAATCTATTCTGACAGCGGATGCACAAACAGAGTACAGACCATGACAACAGATGGAAACGGATATGCAAAGTCAGCTGCACTTGTCGCAGGCACTTATTATGTAAAAGAGATTACCGCACCAAAGGGATATGTCCTTTCAGGTAAGGTTCATACACTTACTGTAAAAGCAGGACAGACAACGGGAATCTCTGCAACAGATAAAGAGCAGCTTGGAGCAATCACAATTTATAAAGAGGGTGAGGTGCTTAGCTCATGGAATGGAAGCAGTTTCACTTATGAGAAAAAGAAGCTTTCTGGAGCAACTTTTAAGGTAACTGCCGGAGCAGATATCTATAAGGCAGATGGTACAAAGGTGTATAGTGCTGGCGATGTAGTGGCAGAAAGCCTTACAACAGGAACTGACGGACAGGTGGTATTATCTGACCTTCATCTTGGAACTTATGTGGTAACTGAGATTAAGAGCATTGACGGGTATACAATCAATACCACACCTCAGACAGTAGCAGTTGAGTATAAGGACCAGACTGTGACAGTACAGTATGAATCAACTACGATTGAGAATACAAGACAGAGTGTTCCTTGACAGGGAGTTTACTGCAAAGCTTCGTGTAATCAAGAAGGATTCCGATACAAAGCAGACAGTACTTGTGCCAAATGCAGAGTTTAAAATCTTCAATATTGATAAGAACGAATATGTGAAGCAGTACACAACTTATCCGTCAAAGGTAGAGCATACTTCATTCTTTACTGATGAGGACGGAGATTTAATCTTACCGGAGGCACTGAAAATCGGTAACTACCGCATTGAGGAAGTATCTGCACCATACGGATATGTTGTAAATGATAAGTATATCAACATCTCTGTTGATACTGACACAGCATTTGAAAGGAATATTTGTAATTATTAGGGAAAAGAAAATTTGAATTTTACGCACTATTAACTTTTGGATATAAAGTGCCGATATTACAGATATAGAAACGGATTTCTGTATCAATTTTCAAGGAGGATGATACCATGATTAGAGCAGCTAATTTAACACAGGTAACAGATTATTATAAGAGCAATACTGTTAGTAAGCAAAATAACACAGAGAAAGCAAAAGATGTGCAGCCCAATGCACAGAAAATAAAATCCAGCGAAGATAAGTTATCTTCTAAGGCACAGAAATATCTGGAAACATTGCGTAAGGATAATGCGGATTTCGATTTTATTATTGCTGATAAAGGCGATGATTTCAGAGGATTAGTAGACCAAAGCGATAAGGAATTTACAGTTGTTTTTTCAAGTGCTGAACTTGAAAGAATGGCATCCGATGAGAAATATGCACGGGAAAAATTGTCTACGGTAAAAACTGCAGTTGAGATGTCAGATAAAATCAATGAACAGTTTGGGTTTGAACGTGCTTGGGGAACGACAGACAATAGTGGAACTGTATTAAATAAGTTAACTATGTCCTTTGATGATGATGGAAAGATGACACTTTTTGCTGATTTGGAGAAGATTACAGAAAAGCAGAAAGAACGGCTTGAAGAATTAAAGGAAAAACGTGCAGAGGAGAAAAAGCAGGAAAAGAAGGATGTAACTGTTAAGCGGACTACAATTCAGGCAAATTCAAAAGAAGAATTACTTGAAAAGATTTCTGAACTGGATTGGAGTAAGATAACAGAAGAAAAGGCAACACAGGGTATGAAGTTTGATATCACTATTTAATCGTAGCATTAACCGGGAATTGGAGGTGTGCTATGATTGCAGGTACAATACGAAACGCTGTGAATCAGATGCAGTTAGTAAATGATTGGGAGCAAAAGAAGGCTACCGGGGATGTTGTAAAGAAGCAAGAGGGTATGACTGTAACAAGTCAGGAAGAAAGCATGATTCAGCATTTCCGAGAGCAACTTGAGCGAGACAAAGAAAGTTCTGCATATAGTCAGATTTATAACAAGATTGCAAGCGGTCAAGAATTAACAGCTTCAGAAGAAGATGCTATTCGTCAGAAAGACCCTAAAGCCTATATGGAATATAAAGCGGCAAGAATGGAACAAGAAGCTTATGAGCGTAGGTTGGAGAGATGTAAGACAAAAGAAGAGGCTCAAAGGCTTCAAGTAAATGAGATGAATGGAAATTTGGCAGAACTAAAAAGTATCGTGAATAATCCAAATATTCCAAAGAGTGAAAAGCTTAAGGAAGCTCAACGTATCATGGGAAATACTTTTAGAGCTGTAGAGTCATTCACAAGATTTGTAAAAAGTACAGAATATAGGGATTTGCCAACAGAAGAGGAAATTGTAGAGACATCTATAGAAAAGGGGCAGGTTGCAGAGGATTCAAACGATACTGAAATGTCTGAACAGTTAACATCAGATACAACTGTTTCAGTAGATGAGGCAGCAAAAATAGTAAATGATTCGAAGCGAGATTTACAATTAAGTGATGTTCACCAAATTGAAAAAGATGTTATAGAGGAAATGAAGGATATCGAAATAAAGCATTTTGGTGAGAAGAAATCATCGGTCAGAATAGACATTACGGTATAGGAATAGTCTGCGTGAAATTTCAGTTTCATGTTGCTTTTAATAATTGAATATTGAATGATTTTACATAGCCGTTAAGGAGTAATTTTTGCTCCCTAGCGGCTTATTTTATTTTTCAAAGTAGGAGGTGAGAAAATTGAAAATTAGAAAGGTTGATGACAAACCGATGGTCATTCACACCAAGGAGAAAGCCAAGATTCATGCCCACGAACCGAAGGGAGCCAAGATTAAAGGCAGCAACATCTATACAGTAGAGAGAGGTCCTAAGACTATCGGTGCAAAGGTATCTGATGATAAAAAGAAGTCCTATCGCAAGAGTACCATTCATCAGTCAGAGCCGAAGAATAAGGGATTATCAAGATTTAAGCGAAACTATAGAGAATCAAACACTTCCATCAAGACTAAGAACACCAATCTTCACATTGCAGGAAGAACAGGTGCACTTGCAGCCGGGGCAGTAACGGAGCAGGTGGAAGGCGGGCATGAGGTATCGCAGGCAGCATATCTTGCATATGAAGCAAGCCAACCTGTTACCGGAACTGCTTCCAAGGGGGCAGCACTTTTCAGGAAAAAGGCGGCAGCCGAGGCAAAGAAGCGTATCAAGAAGGTAGAGGCAGGAAAGAAGCTGGCAAAAAAGACAGCAAAGAAAGCTGCCAAAGAAACAGCCAAGACGGTAGCTAAAGAGACGGCAAAAGAAACAGCCAAGACAACTGCCAAGGTTGCAACAAAAACTGCGACAAAGGCAGCTGCTACAGCGGCAGGAACAGCGGTTGCACCGGGAGTTGGTACTGCAATCGGCATGGCAGCCGGATATGCTGCAGGTGTGTCCATAGAGGTCAAGGATGAAAAGATGACCAACCGGAGCAGGAAGATAAAATTCTTTCTGGATAAGATGAAAGCACAGGAGAATCAGACAGACAGCGTGGCAAAGCTGGTAAAGGATCTGATTGTGCGAAAAGCGATTACCTGGGTAAAGGCAGCTGCACCGATTATCGGATTGGTGCTTTTATTACTTGTTCTTGTAGTTGCCATGATTGCGGTTCCGGTTATAGCGGTGATAGCAATCCTTTACAATTCTCCATTTGCTTTATTCCTGCCACCACTTGAATCAGGAGATACCGTGCAGACAGTAACGAGTGCTTATGTGCAGGAGTTTAACCGGGATGTGAATACGAAAGTGAATGAGCATACCGGATATGACCTTGGAGAGCTTGTCTATGTGGATTATGAAGGTATGGAAGAAAACCCAAGCAATTACTATGACATCATGGCAGTCTATATGGTCAAGCATGGTGTCGGAGATACTGCAACAGTCATGAATGATACTTCTAAAGGCTGGCTGCAGGCAGTTGTAAATGATATGTGTTCATACACCACAAGCACCGGAACAAAGGACGTGGAAGAAACAGATGCAGATGGCAATGTAACAACTGTCACAAAATCGGTTCTATATGTGAATGTAACGCTGAAATCGTACAGGGATATGATTTCGGTCTATGGGTTTAACTCTGATCATGTGGAAATGCTTGAGCAGATCATGAGTCCGGAGTTTATGGGACAGCTTGGATATGCCGGAAGTCCGGGAGTAAGCTCCATGACTGAGGATGAAATCAATGCCATCCTAAACGAAATTACAGACAGCAGGCAGAAAACAGTCTGCTCCTATGCACTTCACAGAGTTGGCTTTCCTTATAGTCAGGATTTAAGAGACAGCGGTAACTATTATGACTGCAGCTCCTTAGCCTATTATTCATGGAAAGATGCAGGCGTGGATATTAGTTACGGCGGTGCAACCACAGCGGCAGCGGAGGCACAGGGACTGGATGAAGCCGGAAAGACTGTCTCCTTTGATGAGTTACAGCCGGGAGACCTTATCTTTTATAGTTTTACAAGCAACGGAAGATATAAGAACATCAGCCATGTGGCAGTATACGTCGGAAATGGCAAGGTGGTAGAGGCGCTTAATGAAAGTCTTGGTGTGGTTTACCGGGATGTGGCAAGCACAGGAAAGATTGTTGTGATAGGAAGACCATAACAGGAAATTTGCAGAGAGGGCATAGTCTCTCTCTGAGACTGGAGGTAAGAATGGATTTAAAAGATATGATACTGGTAACAGAAAACGACAGGGGAACAGAGACAAATATGCTGATGACTCTGGATGATTATAAGAGTTTTATAGCAGTTGATGACATGTCAGAGCTTGCAGACAATTTGTTGCAGCTTGGAAGGACACTTGGTGAAGCAGATAACTTCACAGAGTATTACAGGGCAGCAAATGTAACTGTATCTGCGAGATTCTGTCTGGATGATATTCAGCTGGGGCACTTTCTTCAGGGACTTTATAACGATTCCAAAGAATTTCGGTTTGATAAAGAAGCCAGTTCTTCTGAATGTGTTGCAAAGCTTAAGGAGATTGGAATGACCGATAAGGGCTGGGTGGATGATTTTAACCTGCATTATGAAATGGAGAACCGCTCATTTGAAAGGGGACAGACATTTCATAACTTCAATGACCATGATTACATGGTGCTTGAAGCATTATCACCAAGGAATCTCGTGGTGATGGATATGAAGTCAGGTTCTCTTACAATCGCCCTTGGTGCGACAGAGTATAAGCGTTATCCGAAGGATGAGAAGCCTACAAAGGACAATACCACAATCGGAGTATCGTGGGAGCATGGCATTTATCTTGGTTCCACACTCTCAACCACGAATTTCAAGGCATACAAGAGGGAGTATGGCACACCGGAAAAGATAGAGGATATCTATGATTACAGGGCAAAGCTAAAGCAGAAGTTCTATTTTTATCAGGATATGTCAAAGGATGATGATGTACCAAAGAAGCTGCAGAATGACTTCCTTCACCAGATGTATGAGGATTTTGGAACGATTGAAGAGGACTGTTTTTACGACAGGCTGGAAGATGGAAAGTACGATGAAGGCTTTAAGGAAAGACAGGTAAAGGAAGAAAAGAGCCGGTGATGAGATTTTTACAGGAGGCGATATCATATGGAACAGGAATTTGATGTTGAGATAAAAGAAGTGCTTTCACGAGTACAGAAAGTAAAGGCAGAGTCGCTTGACGATGCCATCAATAAGGCAATGGATATGTATTATGCAGAGCAGATAGTCCTTGGAGCAGAGGACATGAAGGGAGTTGATTTTGCGCCTATCAGCGAAGGTCAGCGCCCTTCTTCATTAAAAGAAAACGGAGGAAGAGCAAGATGAAAAGTGATTCAACAACAGTAATTAAGAACATGGAGTTTTTAGTAAAGGAACTTCATAAGGAGTGGGACAGATCGGGTGCTTCTAAGGCATCCGTTATTATTTCCATTGAGGAAGTAGATGGTATCAATGATAAGTTAAAAGAGATTATCTATCAGACACAGAAGTCAGTCGATGAGGATGAGCTGACCTTTAAACAGAGCATTGCAAAGTCCAAGGAGTGCTATGTGATTCTTCGTGTGGTGCGTAAGATTGCAAAGAAAAAGGATAAATGCGAAAAACAGGCAATCGACAATGAATTTGCAATCGAGCTGGATAAGGATGAGTTAAAGGTATTGAAGGGATTGTTTGCAGAGATGTTTAAGTAGAGGAGGACAAAGGTATGGGCGTTGATATGAAGGTCAAAGCGATATACGATTCTGAAATTGGTAACATCACCAGATCAGAAAAGAACTGGAAGGATGTGTTAAAGGTCGCAGGTCAGTTATACCGCTATGAATTTGACAATATCGTTATGGTAACAGCTCAGAGACCTCCGGAAAAAAGCACACTCATGGCAGATTATGATACCTGGAAAAAGGTGGGAAGATATGTAAAGCGTGGTGCGAAAGGCTGCGCTATCTTCCCATCAAGGGCACTGAATCCACGCATGAGGTATATCTTTGATATCAGTGATACCGGAGGGAAGAATGTCAAACTGACATGGGACCTTGAGGGAGAAAATCTTAAGGATTATGTGGATTTTCTTGTGTCAGAAGGTCAGATTGAGCAATACGATAACAGCGACAGGGAGTCTCTAAAAAATATATTAAAACAGTTTACAGGAACAGATGTTTGGCTTATAATAAAAGAAGAGTTCGGAGACCGAATGACCGAGCTTATGCAGCTATCAGGTAGTGTGATAAAGGAAGAAAGTAAGAAACGCAATGGCTTACAGCAGGAAATGGACATGGAGCAGCTTGTATATGCAAGTGTCATGTATGCTGTAGGGACGAGATGCGGATTTGACTTATCTGTGCAAGAACAGGATTTCAGTCAGATTGTAAATATCAAAGACGAAGAGATCATTTACCGTCTTGGTTCCATTGTATGCGATGTCTCCTGTAGTGTTCTTAGAGAATTTAGTCGTAACTTAAAGGCAATCGAGAGCGAAAGGAGAATTGGATATGTTAGAAGAAATGACTTACAAGGAAGTGGACGGACTGCTTTATCCGCAGATAGAGATGCCGGACGAGACGGAGAATCTCACGAAGCTGGGCAAATACGGAAGGATGGCGATGAACTATCTCAAAGAGAACGAGCCGGCAAGATACAAGACGCTGATGAGATTCGGGAAGATGTACGAGAAGATGTCAGCGGTAGAGGAGGAAGCGAATCAGCTGTACGACCAGTTAGAGATGCAGTATCTGGCGAAGCACAAGCCACAGGATCCGTCATCGACAATGGAGATGTGGAAGATAAGAGAGCAGGCGAAGATGCAGGCAGAGGAAGTGGTACTGAATCAGATAGTGATGCGATTCCACTAGAATCAGATGATACAGAACTGAACAGGGAACTTGATGAAATCAATTCATTGGGTGTCAGTAAGGAAGCCGAATATACACAGGCTTCCTTTTTTTTCGACCAGAATGGGCAGGCAAGCATTGGCACCATTCATACTGAGGACGAAAACAATAATCAGTTTATGCGTCAGTTCGAGCAGGACAGAAAAGCTGCATTAGCAGGTAAATACAATTACCTGAATCCCAAAAAGTCTGCAACAGTACCAGGTGAGTATATCAAACAGGTGCTTATGAGAGGTACAGGTTTTATCGGTGGTAAGGGCAGGGTATGCAAGATTTTTGAAACAGAGATTGATGCAGGAACCAGAGCAAAGCGTATCAAAGCAGAATATGGTCAGGGAGGTGCAGGCTGGCCGGTTGACGGACTGGGACTGCACGGATATGACACATTTCATGGGAACGGACTGCGTTTTCAGTGGCGAGATGAGGATGGAGAGGTTGAAGGATATGTTTCATGGAAAGATATCGAAAAAGAGCTTGGTGTCCTTATTCTTACAGGGGAATACCAGCCTGAGACACCTCGTATTGATGAGCTTGCGATGGACGGACTCCGTGAGGATGATGAGGTTATTGATGCCGAATATCGGGAAGTGGAACCGGAAGAGGCAGAATCAGAGATTGATGATTATGCAATACCGGATGAGCCGGAGAGCTATGCTTCTAACAGAGATTATGTAAGTGCAAAAGGCATGACACCACAGGAAGCTGCCGATGAAGACCGCATGGTAACACAGGCAGAATATGGTGCCGAGATAGAAGCTGAAACATCTGAAAAAGATCCATCAGAGCTTAAGTATATTACACCGATTGATTATGCCAAGCGTATTGAGGAGCTTGATGAAGACCTGCGTGATGCGGCGGAGATTCTTGTAACAGATTGCAGCTGCTACACTCCGTTTAGGGCATTCCTTATGGATGTGGTGCAGTCTGATTTTGCATTTATGCCCAATAAACTTGACCTTATCAGGGATATTGCATTAGGGACAGATAATGCAGAAAGAAAGGCATATTCCAACAATAAGTATGGTCTTGTGGAGTACTCAATCAGAAGCGGATATGTGAAGATCAGCTATAAGAACAGGAATGGTGTGCGTAAGGAAGGTGCACTTGACTGGCGTGAGTTATATGAAATCTTATCTTATATGGTAAAACAGCCATTTTACTGTGGAGAGGACCAGAAGGCAATCTATCAGACCATAAAAAATAAGATTGACAGGGAAAAGATGAATCCTGTTTACCGCAAGTT
>ENA-OORS01000208-OORS01000208.1-human-gut-metagenome-genome-assembly--contig:-NODE-208-length-12952-cov-2.247422_pt1 | contig 12952 bp, 9 predicted proteins | sample MGYA00241170_ERZ501198 | MGnify/ENA primary metagenome ERZ501198 (study PRJEB25962, sample SAMEA2042553) | human gut metagenome | biome: human gut; feature: human-associated habitat; material: faeces... | reverse complement strand
CATCATGCGCCTGGGTTCTACCGGTGATATGCTCATACTGCCGTTTGGAAAGCAGAAATTCTTCATCACAGGTCTTTGCATCACAGGCATACGCGCTGATATATTTTCCATCTTCCGTCTTTGCTGCATTCTCAGAATAATCAGTACGGTCAGCCAGACACTGCGCTACCGTCTTTCCTTTATTGATATGCAGCGCAATTAGTCTTGTAGCCGCCATTTTCATATTCCTCCATCTAAAAAGAGCTACCCGAAGGCAGCTCTTACCAATCTACTATTCTCATTTTAACATCCGTTCCCGGTCATAAGCTCCCTGCAAATAAACGGCCTGCTTGATGATCTCTTCCATATCGAAATAGACACACATGATGCTTTCGTACAGCTTCCACACATTAGATTCGCTGCCTCCCACCATTTCCATCAGCTGGTCTTCCATCTTCGATTGCTCAGACTGTTTTTCCTGATAAGCAGTCTCATCCACAAAATGATTTTCTCCATCCGTTTCCTCGTACCGCAAATCATAATAATCTTTCATAAACTGAATATCCATCCAATCCCTCCTGAACTCAAATTGTCAAAACATCCTCTACACACTCGCACAGCCGTTCCATCAGTTCCATGATGCCGCCCGCTCCAACCGCAGCTGCGAACAGTCCCATCTCAATCAGGGTCAGCAGGAACACATCCGTCCAGCTCGCCCGAACCACCGAATAGATACCGCAGCCAAGAACGAAAAGCATAACCGGCGAAAGTACCCACAGGGATAGCTGCATCAGCAGATTCCAGATAAAGCACAGAAATCGCAGCAGAAACGCAACCGGCAGCAACAGGATTTTCAGCACCAGCTTCAACAAAAAACATACGATCTTCATGGATTTCACCCCTTCGTTTTTCTTTTCATCTTCATTTTATCGTACCCGCTTGTCAAACACCACGATGTCAACAGGAAGACCTGCAAAAAATATGTAATGACACAGACTGTTTCATCTGTGCCATGTGCAATAGAAATTCCGCACGTTTGCGCCGTCATCGAATACCAGAAAGCCTCTTTAAGATCAGCTTTTGCATCTCCCAGAGTTCATCCAGTCGCTTCTGCAAATCCCGGATATCCTCCGCATAGATGCTTCCAGATTCATTGGCGCGTTTTGCGTACTGGTTCAGGTTGTTGCTGCATCGGCGAAGAAGGGTGGATACCTGCGCCACATCCGACAAATCAAGATTTACGCAGTACCCGTCCATCGCCATTTTTCTCATATAGGCACCGGTATTCCGAATCCCCAATTCTTTCTGCTTTTCACGAATCCTCGCCAGCTCTTCCGGGTTTACCCGGACATTGATCCAGTGTTCCCGAACACTCATAGTGCCACCTCCTCATCATTTCGATGTGTCATCGGCGGAATGCGCCCTGCACGGTCACGCAGCTCTGCCAGGACAGACGGCTTTTCCGTTGTTCTCTCACGGTCTGGATCATCATTTTCACGGTCATCCATATTCAGCAGTGCGTCCAGTTCTGCCAGTCTTGCACTCTTTTCCGCCAGTTCTGCCTCCTGGGGGAACGGCTTTCCAAGCTCGGCCTGCGCAGCTTCCTGCTGGCTCCTAAGATTGTCCAGCTGCTGTTCCGCCTTCTCCAGCCTTGCAGGAATCCCGGCAAGAGCATTATCCAAACGCTGGATATTGCCCGCAGCACTGGTGCCGATGGGCACCCGGTGGGTCATCTCGCCTTTCAGCAGCACCTGATACTCTTTCTGGAAGCTGTCATATGACAACTCCATCTTGAAACCACGATAGCTGCCAAGCGGCACCGGCTCCAAACTCTGATTGGCTTTACAGACCGCAAGAATTGCTTCACCGGCCTCGGCTTTTTCAGTAAATTGTGTGCCATTCACCTCCATACCGCAGAACCCCTCTTCCGGCAGCGGATGTGCCGCCACCGTCCGAATATCCGACTGAAAGCCCTTGATGAACCCTTGCGTTTTCTCAATCTCCGCAGGGAAATATTTCATCAATTTATCTTCCAATCGGTACTGCTGGCTCTGATGATCCGCCTTCAATACTTTCAGCCTTGCAACATCTACATCCAAGTCCATTTTCTCCTTGATTTGCGGGTCTCCGGCACAAAGTGCCTTGATCTCTGCATAGGAAAGAGCCTGCTCATCTACATCATCACAGGAACGTACCGGAGATTTGCTGGTCATGATCTGGCTGATAAATTTCTGCTTATTCTCCAGTGTCTGATAGAGGTAGGCATCAAAAGTTCCTTCCGTCACATACTGATAAACCTGCACTTCTTTGTTTCGGTTTCCCTGACGGATGATACGACCATTTCGCTGGGTCATGTCCGCAGGCCGCCAGCCCACATCCAGATGATGCACGGCCACCAGCCTGTCCTGCACGTTCGTGCCTGCACCCATCTTCTGTGTCGAACCTAACAATACCCGTACCTGTCCGGTACGCACTTTGGCAAACAAATCTTTCTTTTTTGCCTCAGTATCGGCATCATGAATAAATGCGATTTCTTCTTCCGGCACACCGGACTGAATTAGTTTGGCGCGGATATCCTCATAGACATTGAAGGTTCCATCGTTCTTCGGCGTGCTGAGGTCGCAGAACAGCAACTGGGTCAGCTTATCCGACTGTCCTTCCTCATAAATCCGAAGCACATTCCGCACACAGGCGTTGAGCTTGCTATTTGGGTCATCCGGCAGGAGCGGATTCATCAATCGCTGATCCAGTCCCAGCTTTCTGCCATCCGATGTGATTTTCAGCATGTTATCGACCGACGGGTCTACCACACCGGAATGCACAGCCGCCGCCCGTTCCGAAAGCTCCGCCACCATCGCCTGCTGATGCTCCGAAGGCTGCACCACCACGGTTTCAAATTTTGCCTCCGGCACCGGCAGATGCAGCTGATCGGAAGTCTTGATATCTGCCACTTCCTTGAACATATTCATCAGCTCCGGCAGGTTGAAGAATTTTGCAAATCTTGTTCTTGCCCGGTATCCGGTTCCTTCCGGTGCCAGCTCAATGGCTGTGGTGGTCTCACCAAAGGTAGAAGCCCAGCTGTCGAAATGGGTCAGCCCTTTCTGCTGCAACGTGCCGTACTGGAGATACCGCATCATGGTGTAAAGCTCCGTCATGCTGTTGCTAACCGGGGTGCCGGTCGCAAAAATGATGCCGCGCCCGCCTGTCAACTCGTCCATATATTGGCACTTCATAAACATATCCGAAGATTTCTGCGCTTCCGATGTGGACAAGCCTGCAACATTGCGCATTTTTGTGTAGAGGAACAGATTCTTAAAGGCATGTGCTTCGTCTACAAACAGTCGGTCTACGCCCAGCTGCTCAAAGGTAATCACATCGTCTTTTCGGTCGGTTGCCCGAAGTTTCTCCAATCTCGCCTCCAATCCTTTCCGGGTCTTTTCCATCTGTTTGATGGAGAAACGTTCGCCATTCTGGGATTTCATCTCAGCAATGGCGTTTTCGATTTCATCAATCTGGACAGTCAAAATCCGCTCCTGCCGTTCTGCGGACACCGGAATTTTCTCAAACTGGGAATGCCCGATGATGACTGCATCGTAATCACCAGTAGCAATTCGTGCGCAGAACTTCTTTCTGCGGGCAGTTTCAAAGTCCTTTTTGCTTGCCACCAGCAATTTTGCACTCGGATACAGACGCAGAAACTCGTTTGCCCACTGAAGGGTCAAATGATTCGGAACGACAAACATGGATTTCTGGCACAGTCCCAGCCGTTTTGCCTCCATAGCAGAAGCGGCCATCTCGAAAGTCTTACCGGCACCCACTTCGTGGGCCAGCAGCGTATTGCCGCCGTACAGCACATGAGCAATGGCATTCTGCTGGTGTTCCCGCAGCCGGATTTCCGGATTCATGCCGCCAAAGCGGATATGAGAACCATCATACTCACGGGGACGGGTACTGTTGAACAGCTCGTTATACTTTTCCACAAGTTCCGCGCGGCGATAAGGGTCTTTCCACACCCAGTTCTGGAACGCATCCTTAATGGCCTGCTGTTTCTGCTGGGCGAGGGTGGTCTCCTTTTTATTCAGAACCCGCTTCTGCTTGCCGTCTGCATCCTCCACGGTATCGTAAATACGAATATCCCGCAGATTCAGCGTATCCTCCAGAATTCGGTAGGCATTGGCACGGCTGGTGCCGTAGGTCATATAGGCATGAACATCATTCCGGCTCGGTGTACTCTTGCCGGTAATCTGCCACTCTGCCGTCATGGGAGAGAATTTCACTTCAATATTTCTGCGCAGATAGAACGGCGGTTCAAAGGTTTCTTCCATAAACTGCTGGATATAATCCCGATTGACCCATGTGGCACCAAGGCGCACATCAATCTCCGACGCATCCAGGTCTTTCGGCTGTGCTTTCTTCAAATATTCCGTGTTTACCGCAAAGGCAGGGTCAGAAGCCGCAGCCAGTTCTGCCACGCGGAGTTTTTCCCGGACATTGCCGGACAGATATTCATCAGCCGTCACCCAGCCGGTTTCCTCGCCGCCTTGCGTCATCGGGTCTTTGAAAATGACACCATGCAGTTCCTGCTGGATTTTTTCAAATTCTCCCGGTGTACCTAAAAGCTCCGACATATAGGGCAAATCCACTTTGCCGCGCTCTCCGATGGAGATTGCCAGAGCCTCTGCCGGAGTATCTACGCTGGTAACAGCCCGTTCCGGTCGAATCGTCCGTTTGGTGAACATATCCGCCTTGGATTCCAGCCTGCCGTTTTCATCTACATTTTCCAGAGAGCAGAGCAGATAATAAGACGAATCTTCTGAAAAAGCCTGCGCATTTGCACGGGAGTTGATAAGCCCATACTGATCGGCGAATCGGTCATAGGCTACATTCAGTTCCCGCTGTTTCTGGGCAATCGCGTCCTCCGGATAATCGTTCAGCTGATAGTCGATCAGTTCCTGCACAATGGTACGAAGCTCCACCATGCCCTTGATCCTGCCGGTGGCTGTCGCAGAAAGGTCAGCCTTTCGCATGATGCTGTTCTCACGGAAGTAGACATCCCCATCCACCACCGCATAGGAGAAGTTCTTTACATTGGGGTCTGCCGGAATGGTTTCGCCCTGCAAGGACAGTTCTTCCTCCGGTGCCAGCTCCTGCGCTTCATAGTGACCGCCGATATGCTGCACAGCCTCATGCAGCTGGTCTCCCAGATCCTCATCCGGAATCGGAATGACCGTACATTCTTCCTTGCCGTACTGGGTACTTTCCGTTGTAATCTCACCCAGCACCATTTCCGGGTGGTCAACAAAATAGCTGTTGAGGGTAATACCCTCCGATGTCAGCCCCAGATGCACCCAATCCGGTTCGATATCAATGGGATGGTCTCTCTTTTGCAGGAAAATGATATCCGACACCACATCCGTACCGGCATTGGCACGGAATGCGTTGTTGGGAAGTCGGATAGCTCCCAGCAATTCTGCCCGCTGCGCCAGATACTTTCGTGCGTCCGGATTCTTGGAATCCATCGTGTAGCGGCTGGTAACAAAGGCCACGATGCCACCGGGACGAACCTGATCCAATGCCTTGGCAAAGAAATAGTTGTGGATAGAAAATCCGAGTTTATCATAGGGCTTATCGCTGACACGGTAGTTGCCAAAGGGCACATTGCCCACGGCCAGATCATAGAAGTCGCGCCGGTCGGTGGTTTCAAAGCCTGCCACCTTGATTTCTGCCTGCGGATACAATTTCTGCGCAATGCGCCCGGTGATGGAATCCAGTTCCACACCATACAGTCTGCTTCCCAGCATGGAATCCGGCAGCATACCGAAGAAGTTGCCGACACCCATCGACGGTTCCAGAATATTGCCTTTCTCAAATCCCATACCGTCCAATGCCTCATAGATTGCACGGATCACGGTAGGGCTGGTGTAATGCGCATTCAGAGTCGAAGCCCTGGCTGCGGCATATTTTTCTTCCGTAAGAGCTGCTTTCAGCTCCTTATATTCGCCTGTCCAGGCAGTTTTCTCTGCGTCAAAGGCATCTGCCAGCCCACCCCAGCCGACATAATTGGCCAGCGTTTCCTGTTCCTCCGGTGTCGCATCCCTATGCTGATTTTCTAAGGCTTTCAGCGTGTAGATGGCATCCATGTTGGCACGGAATTTCTGCTTAGGACTGCCTTCGCCGAGGTGAAAGCTGTTGATGCGGTAGTTCTCCGCATGTTTTGCTTCATGCCCTGCCCGGAACGCTTCTTTTTTTCCAGAATTCAGATCAACCACCAGATTGTGCAGGTGAACATTTTCCTCATGCCCCAAAATTCTTGCCAGATTTTCCTTGCTTTCCGAGCGGAAGATCGGATACACGGAATCCGGGTCCCGAAGTTCCACATCGAAAAGCCCGACTTTTTCAATCGTAAATGCCTTTCCGTCCAGATACAGCGTATCGCCAACGCGATAATCCGGCTGCACCGGAGCTGCGGGTTCTGGCTGCACAGTTGCAGGCTCTTTTTCAGCCTCCATGTTCCTGCCGCGAATCTCCTGCAACGCCTCTGATGCACTCACATAATCGGCAAATGTCTGCACTTTTCCGTCCGAATATCCGTAATACTCTTCTTTGACATAATCCCAGATGGCAAACGCATCTTTAGAATCCGGAAAGTTCTCGCCGGTCATTGTGACCACAAACCGTTCATCCGGTGCATAGCCAGACTCTCTGGAAAGTTCGCTGGCGTGTTCCTGCATTTCCAGTACCAGAGGATCTGTCTCTGCGTGAGCCGATTCCTGTACTTCTTCGGATTCCACATCTGGGAATGGAATGTCCTGCTGCAAATTCTGCTTGCTCTGTTCAACATAGAGCCAGTCTTTTGCTTCCCGTTCCTGAACTTTTTCAATCAACTGCTGGCGGTAGGTCTCTGCCTCCCATTCGCTGGTAAACTCTTCGCTGACGCCATCCGGCTCCACATGAATGCCGTCCTGAATATCATCCCAGACCGCATAACCATCGTCTGTCTCCATCACGGTAAACCGCTGTGGTGCCGCCAGTTCACTCCGGGCATATACATCCGCAGCCGTATTCAGCATGTTGTCCACATGCTCATTTCCGGTATCGTAGCGTTCCGGTGGCGTTGGCGGAAACACATGGGCGGCAGTCGGCATAGGAAGCGGCGCGCCGTATTCCTGCTCCAGCTTCCGATACTCTTCCATTTCCAGTGCGGTAAGATATTGACCATTTACCACAAGCCGGTCTAACCGCTTATCCACCGCCGACCATGTGAGTCGCACTTCCCGGTCATGGTCATAATTGCGAAGCAGAATACCTCTTCCGTTATAATCGGCAAAACCGCGACTGCCATCCATAAAGGTATAGCTGTGGCCACCGAGACCGTATTCCGCTTTCAAGAATGCAGCTCGTTCTTTCGCGTCCCCTTGCTGCTGATACAGCGCATAAATACGGATTTTTCCGCCCTCAAAATTAGAACCTGCTCGCAACATCCGGTCGATTTCATCCTCAGAAATGACAAAAGCGGAGGGCTTTTCGCTCTCCGCTTCTCTGGCTGCATTTTCTGCCGCCGCATCAATTTTCTGAATCTGCTCTGCCTCGGACTGAAACAGGCTCATAAAGTTTAGCTGTTGATAAGTTCCGTCAGAATGACTTCCTCTGCCTGCGCTTTCAGCATGTTCATGTGCTGCACCCAGGCCATTTGGTTCGATTTCTTGTCCGGTGCCGGATTCGCTTTCAGAAGCTCCGCCATCATCTGTTCCATCCGTGCGGTCGCGGTCTCCTGAATCTCCCACAGGTGCGGATACAGCTTCTCGGTCAGGATCAGGTGATTGTACAGCAGCGTGTTGTTCTCCTGCAGGAACGCTCTGCGCATCCTCCCGTACTTGCCCAGAGGCTTCTGTTCCTGCACCGACAACTGGATATCCGGAATCAGGTAATCGCCGTTCTTCGTGTAATTCAGCTCCATCATAGTTTTGGCTCCTTTCTGCCTGCTTGTCTCTTTCATAGGTTCGGATCGTGCGTTCAATTTCCCGGAAGATCTGGCTGGACATTTCGCTGACCGCAGTTCCCAGCACATTGGCGGCAGCCTGCGTATTAAAATCAAAAATGTCCAGAAAATCCTCGTGCTCAAAATAGTCATCTGCATTGCCCACCGTCCGGGTAAAGACGGAATATGCGATGCTGACAGCGGCAGCTCTCTTAAAGGAAGCTCCGATGTTGAGTTCATCATATCCTTCCAGATAGGAATCTGCAACGATGTCACTGATCTGCCTGCGATTTTCCTCCCAGTAATCCCTTGCAAGGCGTTCTGCCGCTTCCATGATATGATTTTCCAGAGACCCAGCACCGGCAGGAACATCAAATGCTACATCCAGTGCGCGAATGATTGGCTGCTCATGCTCCGCATTCATTTTCCAGAGCTGTACCGGTCGGGAATTCTTCCGTTCTCCGGTATCTGCCACATCAAATACATACCGCAGTTTCGGCTGCTCGCCGCGCATGTCCAAAAGAGCAATGCCCTTGGAGCCACGCTTCACATAGCGGTTCATCCGATCATTCCAGAGATCGTACTCTGCACAGGCCGTCGCTTCTGGCCTCTGCTTATAGATCATCAGCTGCTCCGCAAAGGGATACTTATAAAGCCGTGCGGATGTGGTCAGAAACGCTGTCCACTGTTCTTTGCTGCCAGTGATCTGTGCCGCAGCTTCCTGCGCCATCTGCATATAATAAGCCGTTTTCGTCATCATCTGTCTTTTTCCTCCTCTCCTTTATTCGTCCGGATACAAATCCAGTGCCTCATATTCTGCATCCGTCATCTCTGCCAGTTTTGCAAGCAGCGAGGCCGTCCACCTGCGCAGGTTTCTGTCTCTGCCCGTCAGACTTTTTTGCATCTTTTGAAGCTCTTCGATCAGCCCTGTCCGTGTGCCAGGGCTGTAAAGCATCATGAGCATCCATTCGTCATCCGTAAAACGCATTTATAACTCCTTTTCTTCGCAGCACCTGCGAGGCGGCGCAGGCGGCACAGCCTCCTGCTTTTCCTTCAGCTGATCCAGAACCGATGCTTTCTCCACCGGTTCTTCCTTCTTTCCGTTATTGATTACGCCGTCAATCATGCCGTAATCGTCCTCCATCGCCATTTCTGCGGCTTTCAGGTAATTCTCCGGTTTCAAAAATCCGGGCAGTTCCTGGAAGCCGATGGAATCCACATAGTGACAGCTTACAACACCATTCTGCCGTAAAGCCACGATGTCAGACACAGAAAGACTATGCCCAGTAAAATCATCAGGGCGGGAAACATTGAATTTCGCATACAGTTCCTCCAACATCGTATTCTGATCCTTGTAGGGAAGAAGCGGAGCCGTATAAACCACCTCATAATGGTCAATATCCGGTTCCAGCCCCATCCGTTCCAGTTCGCGCATAGACGAAAAGCGTTCATATACCGTATCCTCGCTGCGGCGAAGCTGCAAAATCGCATACTGGTCGGTAGTACTGTCGAGAAATGCCATCATTCTTTCGTCCGGTGCCTGCGTTCCATGCACTTCATCCCATTTTTCAATTCTTGCCATCGTTCATTTCTCCCTTCTCCATAAACGGCAGGCCGTTTTCCTTTGCTTCCTTCCGCTGCTGTTCCCGCCGCTTTTCACTATAAGGCGGTCGGATACCAACGCAGCGTTTCGGAATCGTATAAGTGACCGCCCCATGCTCCCGGTGCTCCAAAATAAACTGCTCCGGATACTGTTTTCGCAGTTCCCGAAGCTTCTTAATCAGGCGGCTGTCATGGGTATAAATGCTGGCGGTATCCAGTTCATTATCAAAATTGATGACGGTTTCCTGCTCTGCCTTCGTAAGCTTGTATTTCATCGCTCTGCCTCCTTCGCCTTGGCAGCTTTCACCGGCGTATCCGTTCTGGAAGACAAATCCGAGAGTTTACCCAGCACAGATTCCCGTCTGCTGATTTCCGCTTCCTCTGCACGATCACAAAGTTCATCATAGTCAATCCGCGTCATGGTGCGGCCACCGAACCCATAATCCGAAAGAATCTGGTCTCTGGCTGCATTCATGCTGATTTCCGGGTTGTCGATCTGTCCACCGTCAATTTCCGTAAAGTCCTTATGATATAAGGTATAGTCGTAACCGTCCTCACAGGTCTGAATGGCAAGAAAACCCTTGCTTCCCAAGTCCCATGCACTGCGTTCTTCCGTAATCAGCGGCTCCGGGCGGCATGTACCACCGCCGCGTTCCAGCATTTCTGCCAGCTGACAGATGTGCAAAACATCATACCCCAGGCGCAAATGATATTCGTCCATATATTCGCAGCGAGCTGAGAACTTCCGGTTCGGATACTCGATCTCCACTGCACTGCCATCCGGAATTTTGAAACGATCCTCGTAGCTGCTGGTGATAAACCGGATATTTTTAGCATTCTCCAGTTCAGGATCAGCCTTTTTCATCTGCCAAAGAACCTTTCTGCCGCCGCGCATCTGCTCCAGCATCTCCGGGGCTACCGGCGCAACGGTAAGACCGTCCAGCTGGGGAATCTCCTTGAGTGCTGCCACCCTCGCGCTTTCTTCCAGCGTAGAAAACGGCTGTTTATCCAACACATCCCAGCCAATGTGTCCCTCGGCAATCTGCACCTTGCTGTCCATATCAAAACAATGGAATTCCACGCCGTCCTGCTTTTCCTGCAAGGAAAGCAGAGCGACATTATCCACCAGATAAGCTGCATTCATCATTTTCATGCTCATTTTTTACCTCCAAACTCCAGCTTAAATGCTGCTGCACCGTCCTCGCCGGTCTCTACATGAACGGTTGTGTCATAGTAACGATTGGACTTCCTAGAATAGCAATGGGTAAGCCGTGCTTTTCCACGATTTACCAGTTGCTTTGCCAGTTCCTCTGTCATCTGCTTTCCCAGTGTCTGAAAAAACCTGTTTTCCTTCCAGAGCGCAAATTTACAGCTCTTATCCCTGCAAAACCATCCTTTTGCCGTTTCGCAGACATCACTGCCGCAGGCGGGACAGGAACCAATGACTTTGCATTCCGGCTGCATCAGCACATCGGCTCCTTTTACAGCCTCGTAGGTTTTAACAAGTCCGCTGACCATGCTGCTGATTTCGCCCATAAAGGCATCGCTGTCATACTCGCCGTGTTCTATTTTCAGCAGTTTTTCCTCCCAGTCTGCCGTCATGGATGGAGACTGAATCTGTTCCGGCACCACCGTCACCAGCGCATTTCCCTTGTCCGTAGAGCAAAGGTATTTCGTTTTCTTATCACCCCTACGCTCGATAAAGCCTTTCTGCACCAGTTTTTCGATGATGGCAGCGCGTGTAGCTGGTGTGCCGATGCCTTTTCGCTCTACACCAGCCGGAAATTCATCCGAGCTGGCACTCTCCATCGCTGAAAGCAGAAGATCTTCGGTAAATCTCTTAGGCGGGCTGGTCTTGCCCTCTTTCAGATCGACACCGGCAAGTTCCAATGTCATGCCTTCCGAAAGCTCCGGAAGATCACCCGCCTCCGCATTCTTCTCAGCATCTTCAACCGGCTTTCCTGCATATTGCCTCCAGCCCATATCCGTGACTGTTTTGCCTTTCGTGCGGAACTTCTGACCGGCGCACTCGGCTTCTACTATGGTCTCTGCATAGCGGCAGGGAGTGCCTACCGCGCAAATCAGCCGCACCGTCAGCATGGTAAGAATCGCCTGTTCTCCACTGGGAAGAGAGGAAATGTCATAACCCGCCGCTGTTTTTGTAGGGATAATAGCATGGTGATCGGTAACTTTCTTGGTATTGATGACCTGTGCTGTATTCACCGGTGCCGGTGCATCCGGCTGAATCTGAAAGCTCTGCTGAATCACGGAAACAAGTTCCGGCACAAGCGGTGCCATATCATCCGTCAGATACCGGCTGTCGGTACGGGGATAGGTCACGAGTTTCTTCTCGTACAGAGCCTGCGTGTAATCCAAGGTCTGCTGGGCAGTGAATCCCAGCTGCCGGTTTGCTTCTCTCTGAAGCGATGTCAGATCAAACAAGGCCGGGGGCTTCTCTGATTTTTCTTTCTGCTCTACCTTGGTAATGATGGCACTTCCTGCCTGGCAACACTCTGCCACCAGTTTTTCTGCTTCTGCTTTTTCTTTCATTCGCTCACCGCCCGCTTGAAAATCCCGAAATTTTAATTCTGCCGAGTAGAACGGCTCCGGCTTGAACGCCCGGATTGCTGCATCTCGCATAACCACCATCGCAAGCGTTGGTGTCATCACGCGCCCCACATTCAGGGTCTGCCCATACAGACATGAAAAAAGCCGGGTGGCGTTGATTCCGACAATCCAGTCGGCTCGCTCCCGGCATAAAGCCGCCTCATATAAGGCATCATATTCTGTTCCCGGTCTGAGCTTCTGAAAGCCTTCCCGGATAGCACTGTCCTCCATTGATGAAATCCAAAGCCGTTCCACCGGCTTTTTGCAGCCGCACTGATGGTAAACCAGTCGGAAAATCAGTTCGCCCTCACGCCCTGCATCGGTTGCACAGATCAGACTCTCCACATCTTTCCGCTGCATGAGCTTTTTCAGGATTCCGAACTGCTTTTTCGTGCTGGCGGACACCTGATACTGCCAATGTTCCGGCAAAATCGGAAGATCATCATACTTCCACTTTGCATACTTTTCATCATAGGCTTCCGGCTGGGAAAGTTCCACCAGATGCCCCACACACCAACTGACAAGGTAGCCATTGCCCTCCATATAACCGTCCCCGCGCTGATCTGCCCCGATCACTTTCGAGAGACTCATGGCAACCGAGGGCTTTTCCGCTAATACAAGCTTCATTCGATACTGCTCCTTTCGCAAAAAAATTAGCAGCCAGGCACCGAAGCGCATGACTGCTATGTAAGGAACGGTATTCTGTTTTAGGTCTACAAACTGGGGCTTTTATGATCTTGCCACAGCTTATCAGTCTATGCACGTCAACTGTTGAAACCGCCGTGT
>ENA-OORS01000171-OORS01000171.1-human-gut-metagenome-genome-assembly--contig:-NODE-171-length-14618-cov-1.372794_pt1 | contig 14618 bp, 8 predicted proteins | sample MGYA00241170_ERZ501198 | MGnify/ENA primary metagenome ERZ501198 (study PRJEB25962, sample SAMEA2042553) | human gut metagenome | biome: human gut; feature: human-associated habitat; material: faeces... | reverse complement strand
GTTTTCTTTCGCGGGGTATGTGCTTTCTTCCCTAAGAGAACTGCCCGCAAATCTTCCAATCCATATCCTTCGCCCAGACTGTCCATGCGGGCGGCTTTCTCCCAACCAGAGAGCTTCAGTCGATACGATTTTCCGCGCTTTGATACTTCACAGCCGGACTCTTGCAGCAACTTCAGCAGTTCCTCAAAATTAGCAGGACTTTGTGATAATGCGTTGTCAATCGCCACACGAAGCAGCTCTCGGTGAGAGGGCTTTGCCTGATCGCCCAGCCATTTGTTATAGCTCTTTCCGTGAGGTTTCGGATTCTCTACAATGGACAGTCCATTCTCAATACAGATGGTGTCACTTAGCCGACGAACCGCCTTGGTGCTGCCCCAAAAGTTTCGGAACTTCCGGTCATATTCTAAGCTGACCGATGACCAGATAATGTGATTATGAATGTGCGACTTGTCTATGTGAGTGCAGACCACAAAGGCATGATTGCCTTTAGTAAAACGCTTTGCAAATTCTACGCCCAGCCGGTTTGCTTCTTCCGGGGTAATCTCACCAGGGCGGAAGGACTGGCGCACATGATAGGCAATCACATCATCTGTACCACGCACTCGTCCGGTAGCGGCAATGTACTGCCGCTTTGCCAGAAGGAACTCCGCATCCGCAGTCCGGCTGTCACACGCATAGCCGGTAATGAGTCTGCCGTTATCTGTTTTCTTTGGATTGGCCACATAGTCGATGATGTCACTGATCGCCCGACTCTCTGTGCGGCCTTTGCCGACATGAAGCGGCATGATTCTTGTAGTTGCCATAATAGAAGGTCCTCCTCTCATAAATATTTTTGTTTTCGCTGAACTCTTTGCTTCTATCGTTGCAATAACTTTCTCCGCTGGGTATAATAAAAAAGAACATTCTACAACCTCAAAGGAGGGATTTCTATGATAGAACAGCTCATTGCTGAAGCAACAGAATGTGATTTCAAAGTTGCTCTCGAAACAAAAAAGCCAAAAAGCTGGTTAAAAAGTGTCAGTGCCTTTTCCAATGGAATCGGCGGCACTCTGTTTTTCGGAATCTCTGATGACCGGAAACCTATCGGCTTGTCCGATGTTCAAAAGGATGCTGAAGCGATCAGCCGCTTAATCAAAGAACGTATCACACCATTACCTCAGTTTATCTTAAAACCATTACAGGAAGATGGTAAAAATCTATTAGCTCTGGAGGTTTCTCCCGGCCGCAGCACCCCATATTATTACAAGGCAGACGGCGTGATGGAAGCATATATCCGTGTTGGAAATGAAAGCGTAATTGCCCCGGATTACATTGTGAATGAACTGATCTTAAAGGGAACCAATCAGTCCTTTGATACCCTAACAACAGACGCGGTAAAAAAGGATTACAGCTTTACACTTCTGGAAGCAACCTATCTGGAACGGACTGGTCTCCGCTTTGAGCCATCCGATTATGTCTCCTTCGGTTTGGCTGACAAAAATGGGGTCTTGACCAATGCCGGAAAGCTCATGACCGATCAGCACACAGTTTATAACTCCCGTATGTTCTGTACCCGGTGGAATGGCTTGGAAAAAGGCTCTATCTTTGATGATGCGCTGGACGATAAAGAATACGAAGGGAATCTGATTTATCTACTGAAAAGCGGCAGTGAATTTATTCGCAATAATTCCAAAGTCCGTTTTGTCAAAGAGGCACAGTATCGTGTAGACAAGCCGGATTATGCTGAACGAGCTGTGACAGAGGCTCTTGTCAATGCGCTTATCCATCGTGATTATATTGTGCTTGGCAGCGAAATCCATATTGATATGTTTGATGATCGGGTGGAAATCACATCTCCGGGCGGTATGTTTGGCGGCGGCTCAATTCAGGAATACGATATTTACAGTATCCGTTCCATGCGACGAAACCCTGTGATTGCTGACCTGTTCCACCGCATGAAGTACATGGAACGCCGTGGAAGTGGCCTACGCAAAATCGTCAGTGAAACCGAAAAGCTGCCTGGATACACAGAGGCATATAAGCCCGAATTTTCCTCAACAGCGACAGATTTCAGAGTTATTTTGAAAAATGTGAATTACCATCTTAGTCAGAAAGACTTAGTCAGTGACCAAGATTGTGACCAAGTTAGTGATCAAGATAAATCACAGGACATCCTACACGCAGTCTTGGATTTTTGTATAACAGAAAAAAGCAAACAAGAAATTTGCTCGTTTATTGGTTATCGAAATCTCACTTATTTTACAAGAAAATATTTGAATCCTCTACTGGCAAGTGGCCAGCTTAAAATGACTATTCCAGATAAGCCAAACAGTCGAAAACAAAAATATATTACAGTTCGTTCCGAATAAACAGAGAAGCAGGGCATTGGGTCTCATCTCCCATTGTCCTGCTTCTTTTCATTCCAGATTATATTCACATCATTTACCCATACATCCAATCCTGGATCGCAAATTTCAAACTCTGCACCTTGCCCAGCAGCCAGATCGCAGCCAGCGGCAGCCCCATCGGGCTAATCAAAAATGCCATAACCAGCAAAATCACACCATTCTGCGGGGAATAGGTAATAAGCACAGCCACGCCAAGCAGAGCAATTACAGTGCTGAGCAGACCAAGCACCAGACCGGATATGTAGATCAGCCCCGTGCAGAGCCAGACAAAAAGCGTCAGCACCAAAATGACCGGTGCAGTTACGATCATCAGCAGGCATTTCAAAATCTTCATTCCAGTTTCTCCTTCCAACGCTCCAGATGCCGTTTGCACAGGGCATCCGCTTCTCTCTCATCATCTTCCGTCACTTCCCGTTTTCCTTTGGTCAGTTCAATCTCCAGATAAGTCCGGTAATCATCGGCTAAGAGGTCGAACAGTTCCTTGGGAGTATGGCACACCTCGCCGGTGCAATAGTGAAAGTCCTGGTCAAATTCCACCCTTACACATCCGTGACGGCTGATATAAACTTCGATGGTCTCGTCTGCGGCCAGGTAGTCCGCAAAAATCTCCAGCACCTTTTCAAAGGTCAGCATCTGTTTTCACTCCTTTGCTACGCTTCTTATTCTACTCATATTATCCGGTACGGACAGGCAAAAGACAAGGATACCGATAAAAAGAAAAAGCGGAGAGAGGAGCAGCGAAGTAATGCCGTTCCTCCCTCCGCAAATGGAGTATCTATCCCTGTTATGAAAGTTTAGAAAGCTGGGTAAGGATTTCCTCTACGCCCTCCCATAACTGTTCCTGCCGCTGGGATATATCCTCCAAGTCAGCATCATAAACCCGCCCGGTCTCATGCACTTTGCGGGTCAGCTGGTTCAAGTTGTTGCTGCTTCGGCGCATCAGGGAGACCAACTCCTTCAGCTCTGGCAGTTCCAGCTTGACCACATACCCATCCAGTGCCATTTTTCTTAGATAGGCTTCACGGTTGGAGGTTCCAAACTGAGACATTTTTTGCTCAATCACAGCAAGCTCCTCCGCTGAAACTCTAAAGTTTAATTGCATATCCCGCTTACGCTTTGCCATGGTTATCTCTCCGGTCCCTGTTTCTTCGGGGCGGCAGGCTTATGGGCGGGCAGCTCCTGTTTGAGCTTTTGCAGGACAGAACTTTTCTGCTGTTCTTGAGCGACTTTTCGGAACTGTCTGGTGAACAGGTCGGTCAAACCGGGATTGACCTGATCTACCACCAGATAGGCACAGTGGCGGGAAACGCCGCTGTCCTCCAGCGTAGGAATGTTTTTTGCCCATGCTTTATTGTCCTGAGAGATACGCCCGTCATAGTTCTTGCGCTGGATGGTGTTGGCAAGAATAAACTGTACCCGTTCCGTCCCGAACTTTTCCAGCACATCTTTGACCGCCGCCTCCGTATCCGTAGGTCTCGATCACACCCTTGGCGGCATCGTGACTGAGATACATCCCGTCGAAGTGTTCCCGCACCGCCGCTTCAATGGACTCCTTGCATTGGAGATTTGCATTGTTGGAAGCTCGGTACTGCTCCAGCTCCCCATGTTCTCTCGCATAGGCAGCTGAATGGGGATAGACCGGTGTTGTTCGCAGTTCCTCTTTGGCTCTGCACACATCGTCGGCACGGCTTTCAATGCTGTCCCGGATCACATCCATATAGCCGGTCTCCAGCTTTTCAAAATAGCGGTACACATCCGCCAGCGGCGAAGAAGATTCCAAAAGTGCCTGGGCCTGGGCGTCGGTCAGCTCCAGTTCCTCCATCGCCATCACAATGTCCTCACGAACCGTGTACTCATAGGTGTGGTGCAGGATTTCTTCCGGGGGCTGGCTTTTCAGCCAGTCCCTGTATTTTTCCTGCTCAGCAGCCATCTTTTCATAAAGAGCCGTATTCAGATCGTTGGTATTCATGTTATCGCACCTCCTCATGCTGTTTTGGTTTCTTGTCTGTACTGCGGGGCGGCACCGGGCGTTTCAGATGATCCAGCACCGAAGGCCGTGTGCTTTTGGCAACAACAGACTCGGTGTGTGCCTGCCCCTTTCCGTCGATGTTGAGCAGGGTATCCAACTCCACCAGACGGGCGTTTTTGCTTCTCAGTTCTTCTTCATAAAGGAATGGCTTTCCGACTTCCTCCTTTGCGGCAGCCTGCTGCTGATAGAGGTTATCCAGCTGGGCCTTTGCCGCCTCCAGACGCTGGGGCATCTGGGCGAGGGCATTGTCGATACGGGTAAGATTTCCGCGAGGGTCTGTACCAAGGGTTGCCCGGTGGGTCATCTGTCCTTTCAGCAGGAGCGTATATTCCTGTTTCCAAGCGGAAAATTCCACGGACATGGCATAGCCCCGGTAGCTGCCGATCTGCACCGGATCGGAGGTTTTGACCTCCTTGCAGGCATCCAAAAGGGCTGCACCGGCGTTCTCCTTATCGGTCAGCAGATCGCCGCGGATTTCCATACCAGCAAAACCGTCCTCCGGGTGCGGGTGCGCTGCCAAAACCTCCAGATCGGATTCAAAGCCCTTGATAAAGCCTTTGTGCTTTTCAATCTCCTCCGGGAAGTATTTGAGCAGCTGGTCCTCCAGACGATATTGCTTGCTCTGGTGGTCGGCTTTCATCAGCTTCAGGCGGGATACCTCCACATCCAAATCCATACGCTCTTTGATACGGGGGTCTCCGGCGCACAGAGCCTTAATCTCGGCAAAGGAAAGCGCCGTTTCGTCCACATCATCGCAGGAACGCACCGGCGATTTAGAAGTCATGATCTGACTGATGAATTTTTGCTTATTCTCCACCGTCTGCCAGAGGTATGCGTCAAAGGTTCCTTCGGTCACATAGCGGTACACATGGACAAGAGGATTCTGGTTACCCTGGCGCTCGATACGGCCCTTGCGCTGGGCAAGGTCTCCCGGTCTCCACGGACAGTCCAGGTCATGAAGTGCCACCAGACGGTCCTGCACATTGGTGCCTGCGCCCATCTTGGCGGTGCTGCCCAAAAGGACACGAACCTGACCGGTACGGACTTTAGAGAACAGCTCCTTTTTCCGCACTTCGGTATTGGCTTCATGGATAAAAGCGATCTGGTCGGCAGGCATCCCCTGAGCAATGAGTTTCTGACGAATATCGTCATATACCGTAAAGGCCGGTTCCTGCTCCGGCAGAGGCACAGCGCCTTCCAATGCGTGAAGCAGTGGATTATCCAGCGTTTTCGCCGCCTTGCTTGCAGGAGCTTTTGCCTGCGGTGTAGAAATGTCGCAGAACACCAGCTGGGTCAGCTTGTCAGCTTCGCCATCCCGCCAGATCTGCATGATGTTGTCCACGCACTGATTGACCTTTGTGCCAGGTTCATCCGGCAGCATCTGGTTGACGATCCTCTGGTCCAGTCCCAGCTTACGGCCATCCGAGGTAATCTTGAGCATATTGTCCTGGGACGGGTCAACGGTTCCGCTGTGTACCAGCGATGCGCGCTCCGAAAGGGTCTTGACCATTTCCTGCTGATGTTCGGTAGGCTGCGCCACGATGTTGTGGTATTCCACTTCCGGGGTAGGCAGATTCAGCTGGTCGGCAGTCTTAATGTCGGCCACTTCTTTGAACAGGTTCATCAGCTCCGGCAGGTTAAAGAACTTGCTGAATCTCGTTCTTGCCCGGTAGCCGGTGCCTTCCGGTGCCAGCTCCAATGCTGTGACGGTCTCCCCAAATCGGGAAGCCCAGCAGTCGAAGTGGGTCATGTTCAGTTCTTGCAGGCGTTCATATTGAAGATAACGCTGCATGGTGTAAAGCTCGGTCATGGAGTTGCTGACCGGTGTGCCGGTGGCAAAAATCACGCCACGGTTTCCGGTGATCTCATCCATATAGCGGCACTTGGCAAACATATCGGAGGATTTCTGCGCGTCCGATGTGGAAAGACCAGCCACATTCCGCATTTTTGTGTATAGAAACAGGTTTTTATAGTTGTGGGCCTCGTCCACGAACAATCGGTCCACTCCCAGCTGCTCAAAAGTTACCACATCGTCTTTTCGCCCCTCGGCTTGCAGCTTTTCCAGTCTGGCTTCCAGAGACTTTCTGGTACGCTCCAGCTGCTTGACGGTAAAACGCTCGCCGCCGCTGGCCTGCACCTCTGCGATACCCTCGGTGATCTCGTCGATCTGCTCATAGAGAAGCCGTTCCTGACGCTCCCGGCTGATGGGGATACGCTCAAACTGGCTGTGTCCCATGATGATGGCGTCGTAGTCACCGGTCGCAATACGGGCGCAGAACTTCTTGCGGTTATGGGTCTCAAAGTCCTTTTTGGTGGTGACTAAGATGTTGGCAGAAGGATAGAGGCGCAGAAACTCCGACGCCCACTGCTCGGTCAGGTGGTTGGGAACCACAAAGAGAGATTTCTGGCACAGTCCCAGGCGTTTGGCTTCCATCGCAGCGGCCACCATCTCAAAAGTTTTGCCTGCGCCTACTTCATGTGCCAACAGGGTATTTCCTCCATACAGCACATGGGCAATGGCGCTTTTCTGGTGTTCCCGCAGGGTAATGGCCGGGTTCATGCCGCCAAAAGTGATATGGCTGCCATCATACTCGCGGGGACGGGTAGAGTTCATTTCTTCGTTGTACTGGCGCACCAAAGTCTGACGGCGTTCCGGGTCTCTCCAGATCCAGTCCTTAAAGGCTTCCCGGATCGCCTGCTGTTTTTGAGCAGCCAGGGTGGTCTCCTTGGCGTTCAGTACGCGGCGCTCTTTTCCGTCTGCGTCCTCTATGGTGTCATAGATACGGACATCTCGCAGGTTCAGGCTGTCCTCCAAAATCTTGTAGGCGTTGGCACGGCTGGTTCCGTAGGTGGTGTAGGCTGCCACATCGTTGTAGGATACGGAAGATTTCCCCTTGATCTGCCATTCAGCGGTAAAGGACGAATAGTTGACCTCGATACTGCGCTGGAGATAAAACGGGGTGTTGAAGGTCTCGTACATAAACTGCTGGATGTACTCTTTGTCGATCCAGGTAGCGCCCAGACGCACCTCGATCTCCGACGCATCCAGGTCTTTGGGCTGGGCGGCGGTAAGAGCTTCCACATTGACTGCATAAACCGGGTCCTGCTGTGCCGCCCGCTGCGCCTGACGCAGTTTGCGGCGTACATTGCCGGAAAGGTATTCATCAGCAGTCACATAATGGGGTGTGCCGTCTTTCTCCAACTGTCCCGGTACACGGAAGATCACGCCTTGCAGCTCTCCGGCCAGTTCTTCTTTTGTTTTTCCGGTAAGCTGGCTCATATAGTCCATATCCACGCAGGCTTTTTCCGAGATGGACACCGCCAGTGCTTCACTTGCCGTATCCACCACAGCCACCGCCTGATGGGGCTTGATGGTCCGTTTGGTGAACATATCCGCCTTGCGCTCCAGCTTTCCGTCCTCGTCGATGACTTCCAGCGCACAGAGCAGGTAATAGGAAGAATCATCTGCATAGGCCAGTCGGTTTGCACGGTCATTGATGAGACCGTATTTGGCAGAAAAGCTGTCATAGAGGCTGTTCAGTTCCGCCTGCTTCTCCCGAATGGTGCTGTCCGGAACCGCTGCATCCATCTGAAGGTCGATCAGTTCCTGCACACAATCACGCAGTCCCACAAGACCTTTTACGCGGGCTTCTGCGGTGGCGTTGAGGTCAGGGCGCACCATACGGCTGTTTTCCCGGTAGTACACCTGCCCGTCTACAATGGCATAGGAATAGTTCTTCACATTGGGGTCGGCAGGAATGGAGGTGTCAATAGCTTCGCCTTCGCCCAGCTCCGGCAGCTCTGCCTCCTGATAAGTGCCATGAATGTACTTCACAGCATCATGCAGCTGGTCGGAAAGCTCCAGTCCCTCGATAGGGTTCACGGTGTAGTCCATACCATGAGCAGTGCTTACCGGCTCCTGTCTGCCCAGCACCATTTCCGGGTGGTCGATAAAATACCGGTTGATGGCAAACCCGTCCTCCGTCTGTCCGGTCTGGGTCCATTCCGGCACGATGTCCAGCGGGCGGTCCCGCTTTTGGAGGAAGATGATGTCCGATACCACCTCGGCACCGGCATTCTTTTTGAACGCGTCATTAGGCAGACGGATAGCTCCCAGCAGCTCAGCACGCTGGGCAAGATAGCGGCGCACGGTGGAATCCTTGGCGTCCATGGTATATCGAGAGGTCACAAAAGCTACCACACCGCCGGGACGCACCTGATCCAGTGCTTTGGCAAAAAAATAGTTATGAATACTGAAATTCAGCTTGTTGTAGGCTTTGTCGTTGACCTGATACTGACCGAAAGGTACATTGCCGATGGCAAGGTCAAAGAAGTCACGCCTATCGGTGGTCTCAAAGCCGCCTACTGTGATGTCCGCCTTGGGATAGAGCTGCTTTGCGATGCGCCCGGAAACCGGGTCCAGCTCCACGCCGTACAGACGGCTGTTTCGCATTTTCTCCGGCAGCATACCAAAGAAATTGCCCACACCCATAGACGGCTCCAGAATATTTCCGGTCTCAAATCCCATACGGTCCACCGCTTCATAGATGGCCTGAATGACCGTAGGGCTGGTGTAATGGGCGTTGAGGGTAGAGCTTCTGGCGGCGGCATATTCCTCCGGGGTCAGCAGCTCTTTTAGCTGAGCATACTCTAAAGCCCATGCCGGTTTCTCCGGGTCAAACGCATCAGAGAGACCGCCCCAGCCCACATATCGAGAAAGAACCTCCTGCTGTTCGGGGCTTGCCTGCTGTCCGGCAGCTTCCAGCTCTTTCAGCAAACGAATCGCATTGACATTTGCCTGGAACTTGGCTTTCGGACCGCCTTCGCCCAAATGCTCATCGGTAATGCGGAAGTTTTTTGCATTGCGGCGCAGGTTAGCCTTGTATTCCTCATAAGATGCTTCCTCGGCAGCTTTGGCATTGGGGAAGGTCTGCCACTGGCCATTGACCTGAATGGAAACCGGGTGTTCGTCCAGCACTTCCTCAAAGGTTTTCTCCGGCTCTGTCACAGGCGCTGGTGGCTCCGGCTCCTCGATATGCAGTCGTTCCACCACCACATCATAAGGCAGATTGTTCTTATCGCCCGGATAGACGGCCATGGTCTCGGAATGGAAGGTCGGGGATTCGGTAGTCGGTTGGGGCTGTTCCTGTCCAAAACCGTCCTGCTGACGGGCATACATCCCGCGCAGCAAAGGCGCAACCTCATCCCAGCGGAAATACAGCATAGCCAGACGCTTTTCCTCTGCATCCATGACTTCCAGTTCTATGCCCTGTGCCGTGGTACGGTAATCGGCAATATCGCCGGTCTCCAGATTCAGTGTCTCGATCTCACCGGAATAGGCTCTGCTCAGCCAGTAGGCGATCTCGCTGTTGCTCCTGCCGGATTGCAGCAGCGTGGAAATCTTCTTTTTATCCGCTTCATCCATCAGTCCATGAGCCAATACATCCCGCAAGTCCTGATCTGCCTTGTCCGGGTCAATAGGAAGAAACTCGGTATAGTAAGCATTGCGGCGGTCTGCCCGAAGCAGCTGCTCGAACTGTTCTTTGCGCTCTGCCCGGTAGATGGGATATACCATCCCGGTGGGCAGAAGCTGTACGGTGTCCTCCCGCAGCTCGGTGATCTGATAGGCGTCATCCTCGATATACACGGTATCGCCCACGGCATAGACCGGGGCGGCTGGGTCATAGGAGGTTCTTTGCGGAATTGGGCGGCGAACTGCGTCATATTCCTCATCGGAAATGGAAACTTCGGAAGTCTGCTCTGTCTCGGCATCTGCGATCTGCTCTGCATCTGACATCACCTGTTGGATAAACGGGTCATTGTCCAGTTTTTCCGGGTCTGCCACCTGGCCGTTGACGATCCCTCTTTCTTCCAGAGCTTCCCGGATGGCGATTGGGTCGATGTCGTCAAAACGGTCCTGTTCTTCTTCGGTATAGAACCGGTCCTCCTGAATGAGCTGGGCAAGCCTGCGCTGTACCTTCGGCCAGGGCAGCTGTGTTTCCTCCGGGCTTCCGGCACGGACAACGAACGGGCTGTTGCTGCCACCGTATTCCTGAGCCAGCCATGCAGCGGTATCCTTCTCTCTTGCATGGTCTTTCATATAACGGACGACAGCGTGTTTACTCTCGATATTGCCGTTCCATGCACAAAGGGCAGTATCAATATCTTCCTGAGAAAGAGGGCGCAGAAGCTCATGGAGCTTTGGATAGGTTTCGTCGATCACTTCCCGGTGCAGACGCTGGCGGAACTCCGGCACATCCGAATAGAGTCGGATCAGCTCCATATCCTTAGAACCAAGGACCGCACGGCGCACAGCGGCATTGCCCTCGATGACAGCATTTTCACGGTCAGAATGACCGCAGGCATTGCGGTATGCGGCATCCTCGGAAATGGCGGCAGTCACCACAGGCTTATACTGCTCAAACTGCTCCCCAAGGGTAGGCTTTGGCGTTTCTTTCTCCACCTCCGGCTGCTGGGCTTGGATGGCATCTTCTTCGGCCAGTTCCTTTTCAGCCTGGATTTTGTCATACTGCGCCTGTTCCTGTTCGGTAAGATAGCGGCCTTTCTGGACAAGTGAGGTAATGCGCTTGGCAACCTTTTCCCAGTTCAAGTGAACATCCGGGCAGTCCTGCTTTTTATAGTGCAGTCCTTTCCCATCGTGATCTTCGCCGCTGTGTGTTGCGCCGGACAGGGCATGAGAGCGTCCGCCAATGCCATACTCGTCTTTGAGGAATCTCACTTTCTCCTTATCCGTATGGTTTGCCATGAAGAACGCATAGATACGGCCTTTTCCTCCGGCGAAACTGCTTCCGCCGGTCATGGCGGCGTCGATCTCATCCTCGGTAATAAAGTGCTGGACGGTTGGCACTTGGGAAAGGTCTGAAGAAAAGGTCCTGCGTGGCAGGTCAAGGTCCTTCAGGTTCTCCCAGATCTCCCTCGGTCTATGATAGTGAAAACGCAACAGGTCACGGTCCTGCTGATAGGCAGTCCAGAAGGCAGCGTATTCTTCCTTGAGTGTCTGGCGGAAAGCCGGTTCACTCAGCTGCTCCATCAGGCGGCGGGTCTCCTCCGGGAAACCATTGCCTTTGATCTCTGACAGGCAGGACAAATATCCGGCTTCTCTGGCTTCCTCGCTGAAATCGTGGTACAGATACCAGAGCTTTTCTGAAAGGAGGGAGCGTTCATAGCCTGCCGCTTCTGCAAGCTCCACATTGGAGGCAAACTGGCCGCTCTCCAAAAGCTCCCCGATACGCTCTGCGGCGCTCTCCCAGGAAATGACCTGGGCAGACCTGTCATAACGGACAGACTTCCCGTGGGAAAGATGGATACCATCCTCAGCATACCATGCGCTCACACTGCCAAGGCCGTTGCCGCCGTGGTACAGCGTTTTCAGTATCTCGGCAATCTCAGCGGTGGTTTTCTGCTTTTCAAAGGCTGCAACCACACGCTCCCTCTGGCGGTCTGTATTGCCGCCCAAACGCAGCACATGGTCAATATCATTTTGGGCAAAAGAAAAAGCAGAGGATGTATGCGCTACATTCTCTGCTTCATCTATGGATTGGATCTGTTCCGCTTCGGAGAGGAACAGGTTTAGAGTCAGCTGTTGATAAGCTCCGCCATCAGGATTTCCTCTGCCTGGGCTTTGCAGGTGTTCATCAGCCCCACCCACTTCATGGGATCGCTGGCTTTCAGTTCCTCGGTGGCTCCCGCTTCCTTCGCCAGCTGGGGCATCATCTGCTCCAGTCTGCTCTGGGCGGTCTCGTCGATCTCCAGAAGGTGCGGGTACAGCTTCTCGCTCAGCAACATCTGGTTGTAGAGGATGGGACGGTGTTCCTTCAGGTAGGTTTTCCTCATCCTTCCGTACTTGCCCAGGGGTTTCTCCGGCTGCTGGCTCAGCTTCAGGTCGGGAATCAGATAGTCTCCGTTCTGGATATAGGTCATGGGATTGTTCATCTTGTTTGCTCCTTTCTTGGTTGGCTTCGCGCTCTGCATTTCGGACGGTAACGCCGATCTGCCGCAGCACCTGCTGGTTGATCTGGCTGACCGCTGTTCCCAGCGCCCCGATGGTGGACGGGGTGTTGAAATCAAAGATCGCCATGAAATCTTCGTGGTCGAAGTAGCGTTCCGGCTCCAGTCCACAGCGGGACATCAAAGCGTAAGTGATACTGACGGTGGCTGCTGCCTTGAACTGTACTCCGATGTTAAACTCATCATATTCCTCCAAAAAGGAACCGTCAACGATATAGAAGAAGTCCTGCTGATGCTCCGTCCAGTATTCCTCAGCCAGTTTTCCGGCTACCTCGGTGAGCTGTCCGGCAAGGTCATCACCGGAAACATCATAGGTGCGCTCAAGCATGGCCTGCACCGAATCCAAATGGCGCTCCTCCAGCTGCCACAGCCAGGGAGTGCGGGAATGTTCACGGGTTCCGGTGTCGGAAATATCAAAAACATAGCGCAGGCGGGGTCTGTCCCCGGAATCGTCCACCAGAGCGATTCCCTTGGAGCCGCGCCTTACATACCGGCCCATCTTTTCATTCCACAAATCGTACTCTGCACAGGCGGTGGCGTCCGGTCGCTGGGCGTAGATCATCAGCTGCTCATGGAACGGGTACTTGTAAAGGCGGGAAGCAGTGGTGAGAAACCCTGCCCATTCCTGCCAGCTCCCCGTGAGCTGTGTTGCCACCTTGTCCGCCATCTGTGCATATAGTTCAGCTTTGGTTGGCATGGTGTTCTGTCCTCCTTTCGGTTTTGGGGTAAAGAGGTGGGGTAGCAAATTGCCACCCCATCCCTGCGGTTATGGTGTTTACTGGTCAAAATCCGGGTACAGCTCCAGCTGGGCAAAGTCCTCATCGGTCATCGCACAGAGCTTCGTAAGGGCGCTGTCGGTCAGCTCCCTCAGTTCCGTTTCCTCCGGCGAAAGCTCGCCGCGCATTTCACGCAGGCTGTCGATCAGCCCGGTGCGGCTGCCGGTATTGTAAATGCACATCAGGTTCATTTCCTCAAAAGTAAAGTTTCCCATATCAAATCTCCCTTTCCGCACTCTTTTTGGGCGCTGTCTTTTTGTGTTCTGCTTTGGGCTGGCTTTTCAGCTGCTCCATGACGGACTTTTTCTTTTCCCGTTCCTTCCGATGAATGGCGTCAGTCAAGTCCATCAGGGAAATGGGCTGACCGCTTCGGGCCTGCTGTTCCAGCTCTGCCACGGTCGGCTCTTTTGGGCCATTGTTGATGATACCGTCGATCATGCCGTAATCGTCCTCCACGGCCATCTCCGCATTTTTCAGCGGATTTTGCGGCAAGAATCCGGGGATCTGGGTAAAACCAACGCTGTCACAGTAATGACAGGATACCTTACCGTCCTGCTTGATCGCAACGATGTCGCTGACGCTCATGGAGGGACTGTGAAAGTCCACGGGTTTTTCCAGATTGAATTGCTGATAGAGTTTTTCCAGCTGCTCCGGCACAGTGCCAGACTCCCTCAGCGGAGCTGTGTAAATGAGGTCATAATTGCTGCGGTCTATGGAAATGTCATGGGACTTTAACCAGTCCAGATTCATAAAGCGCACATTCTGCGGATCGTCACGGCTTACCTGATAGATGGCAAAGCAATCTCTGTTCTGGGAGAGAAATGCCTGTTCTCGTTCCTGCTGATGTTCCTGACGCTCCATGACCTTTTCGTGGAACTGAGGGCTTTTCTCCCATTCCTCACGGTCCACGCCAAAAAGACCGCCATGATCCATGATTTCCTGCGGGTCAAACACCATGCTCTCCGTATTGTCCTCATGCAGCACATAGACGGTCAAACCAGCGGCATCCAGTTCCAGCGCCCGTTCTCTGGTGACAGGGAGCATCCCATCATAGAAGTAGCCGTATTCCTGCATATCCGGTGTGGATACCTGCTCATCAGGCATGGGGTATTCATCCAGCGCCTGCCCCTGTGCCTCCGGCAGCTGGGAAGAAGCAGTCATCTGACTGGCCTCTGCCTGCATCTGCTGGTAGGCAGCTTCCTGCAAAGTCTCGATCATGGACAACGGTGCGTATTTTACAGAGTCTCTGTCCAGATCGTTGTCATCACAAATCTGGAGAACTGCCTTCATGCGGGAAATCTCCGGCATATCCAGCTGACCACCATCCAGCTCTTTCATGGACGCGGCATCGTAAAGGGTATAGTCCCAGCCGCTGTCACAGGACTGGATATGAAGATA
>ENA-OORS01000135-OORS01000135.1-human-gut-metagenome-genome-assembly--contig:-NODE-135-length-17654-cov-1.774589_pt1 | contig 17654 bp, 18 predicted proteins | sample MGYA00241170_ERZ501198 | MGnify/ENA primary metagenome ERZ501198 (study PRJEB25962, sample SAMEA2042553) | human gut metagenome | biome: human gut; feature: human-associated habitat; material: faeces... | reverse complement strand
TCCGGTCACTTTACCTTCGGTCATCTTGGCATCAATGAATGCTTCCGAATCCGGATGCTTGATAGACACGCTCAACATCAATGCACCGCGACGTCCGTCTTGAGCTACTTCACGAGTGGAATTCGAATATCGTTCCATGAACGGAACAAGACCGGTAGAAGTCAACGCCGAGTTTTTAACGGGAGAACCTTTCGGACGGATGTGTGATAAGTCATGACCTACACCACCGCGTCTTTTCATTAGTTGTACCTGTTCTTCGTCGATTTTGATGATAGCGCCATAAGAGTCGGCTGCACCGTCCACTCCGATAACGAAGCAGTTGGATAGTGAAGCAACCTGGTAGTCGTTACCGATTCCTGTCATCGGGCTACCTTGGGGGACGATGTACTTGAAGTGATCCAGTAAATCATACAGTTCTTTTGCTGTCAACGCATTCGGATACTTCGATTCTACGCGTGCCACTTCATTTGCAATTCTCCAATGCATGTCTTCCGGGGATTTTTCATAGATATTACCGAAAGAATCCTTTACTGCGTATTTGTTTACCCAAACCCTTGCAGCAAGCTCGTCGCCTTGAAAATATCGTAAAGATTCTTCATAGGCTTCGTCGTAAGAATAAATCTGTTTTTCCACGATTCAATTTGTGTTAAATCTCGTTTTTAATAAGTAATATGTAGAAGTTTACTTATCGTTAACAAATGTAGGCGCAAAGCTAAGAATGTTTTTTCATCTATCAAAATAAAAATGAATTAATTTATTAACAGGTTGCAAGTTTTCCATTTGTTTATGCTAAGTATTTGATAAACAGTTAGAATTGAATTTTGTTCAAAGGTTAAAGTTCTCCAAAAAGAAAACTATTCTATTCCACTAGTGTGGTGGATTATTTTTTTCTTTTTATATCTTTGCAAAAAAAAGATATGTTTGAAACCGTAAAGAACAGAAGAACTATCCGGAAATATCTGCCTAAAGATATAAATCCGAGTTTGTTAAATGATTTGCTTGAAACCTCTTTCCGTGCTTCTACGATGGGTGGGATGCAACTTTATAGTGTGATTGTGACTCGCGATGCGGAAATGAAGGAGAAACTTTCGCCTGCTCATTTCAATCAGCCGATGGTAAAAAATGCTCCAGTCGTATTGACTTTTTGTGCTGATTTCCGTCGTTTCAGCAAATGGTGTGAACAGCGGAAAGCAGTGCCGGGCTACGATAATTTAATGTCTTTTATGAATGCGTCTATGGATACTTTGCTTGTTGCGCAGACTTTTTGTACGCTGGCGGAAGAAGCAGGACTCGGCATTTGTTATTTAGGAACTACCACTTATAATCCTCAAATGATTATTGATACCCTCCAACTCCCCGAACTGGTATTTCCTCTCACCACAATAACGGTAGGCTATCCGGACGGTATTCCCGCACAAGTAGACCGTTTGCCTTTGGAAGCTGCCGTGCACGATGAAAAATATCACGACTATACACCGGAAGGAATAGATAAACTCTATGCCTACAAAGAATCATTGCCGGAAAACAAGCAGTTTATCGAAGAAAATAAAAAAGAAACATTGGCTCAAGTCTTTACAGACGTGCGTTACACAAAGAAAGATAACGAATTTATGTCCGAAAATCTATTGAAAGTACTTCGCCAGCAAGGATTCTTGAAATAAGTATTAAGTATCAAGTATTAAGTATTATCCATGCGGATGGACTTTATCATGCGATATTGTATAGCAACGGTAATGCTTAATACTTGATACTTGATTTCAGTTTCTCTTTTTCAGTAACGATTCTATTTCCTGTACTTCTGCACTAAAGCTTTTGTCCACCTCCAATTGTCCTTTTACGGTTTTGCAGGCGTGAAGTACCGTTGCATGGTCTTTGTTACCGATAAACTTACCTATCTTAGAAGTTGAAAAGTCTGTGTGGTTTTTAGCTAGATACATGGCGATCTGTCGTGCTTGAACGACTTCCCTTTTTCTGGATTTTGTATGTATGGCAGACGGTTCCAGATCAAAATGCTTGCATACCACTTTGAGGATATCATCGATGGTAACCGCTTTAGTTTCGTTATGAACTACGCCATGTACAATGTGTTGTGCCAAATCCAAATCTATTTCTTTGTTGAAAATAGTGGAACGAGCCATGATAGCAATGACGATACCTTCCAGATCGCGTACACTTTCATTCACATTTTCGGCAATATAATCGATCACTTCCGGCGGGAATTGTAACCCGTCGCGGTGTATCTTGTTGCGTAGAATGTTTTTGCGAAGTTCTACCGTCGGCTTTTCAAGCTCGGCTACCATACCCCATTTGAAACGGGTCAGGAGGCGTTCTTCAATACCTTGCAACAATACAGGAGCACGGTCTGAAGTTAATATGAGCTGTTTGCCGTTCTGGTGTAAATGATTGAAGATATGGAAGAAGTTGTTTTGAGTCTTGGTGACACCGGCAAACTCCTGAATATCATCAATGATTAGAATATCAATGGTCTGGTAGAAGTTGATGAAGTCGTTAGTCGTATTGTTACGTACGGAATCGGTGTATTGCACTTGGAATAGGTGTGCAGATACATACAATACCCTTTTCTCCGGGTATAGTTCCTTGATTTTGGTTCCGATAGCATTGGCAAGATGGGTTTTGCCTACACCTGATGCTCCGTATAGGAACAGCGGATTGAAGATTGTTTTAGCCGGATTGAGAGCGACAGCTTCTGCAACGCTGCGCGACAGCTTGTTGCTGTAACCTTCGATGAAGGTTTCAAAGTTGTATTCTGGATTAAGGTGCGGGTCAAGTTCGGGGACGGGAATCTGCGGAATCCTTTTGTCCATCACTTGTTTTTGCGGTATGATGGTACGCTGTGTAGACTCCAGGTCGACGGTTTTCCGCGAGCTCTTGTCCACCATTACGTTATACATCAATTTAGTTCCCTCACCAATGACCTTATAGAGAGTCTTGCGCAACAAATCAACAAATTTGTCCTCCAAAAACTCATAGAAGAACTGGCTGGGCACTTGTACGACCAGCGTTTTGTCTTCATATTTTAAAGGTATGATGGGAAGAAACCATGTTTTGTATGTCTGCTCCGGAACATTGTCTCTGATGATTTCAAGACAGCGGTTCCACAGCCCGACATGATCTATTTCACTCATAACGGCTATAAATACATTTATTAATTAAGCATAACTTCTACGATTGCAAAATTGGCAATCTTATTCGAGAAAAACAAATCCTTTTTTTCTTGCGTTTTTAGGGAAAGTAATAAGCTCTTTACTTTCAGCTACTTATCGGTTACTATGAGTATACTCCTTATATAAGGTGTCTTGCATTTATCTAATACTTTGTCATATAGTGGTTTATGTAGCTTTGCGTCTCTTGTTTTCCTTCTGTGCCCAGAGCAGGAAAAAGCCCTTTTTCGCTCCTTGTATAGAGCAAATGAGGGCTTTCCTTTTAATTCCTTTATAGACTTATTATTTAGACAAAATCTATATAACGTCCATCTTTTACTTATCTTTCTTGCCGAATAGGGAGAAATGGACGTATCGTTTCGGATGCGATTTCAAGTCTTCCAATAAACTTGCTGCGTTGGCAGTGGTGGCGTTCAGATTATTATATAGAGAAGGGTCGTTTAGCAAAAGTCCGACGGTATTGTCTTTCTGGTTCAATTTGTCTGTAATCATTTTTACATTGTTCAAAGTTGCGTCTACCTTTTGCATGGCGGCAGCATAATCTATCTCCTTTAAGTTGTTGGAAATGAGTGCAAAGTTGTCTCCAATGGTATTGAGCTTGCCGGTCAGCTGCGGGATATCTTTGCTCATGAGTCCTTTCATCTGAGAGTTGTGGAATATCATCCTTCATTAGAGTTTGCAATTGGCGGCTTGTGACGGCCATACTTGCTGTTAAATCTTGTACGTTATGCAAGGTTGCAGGGATGGCGGGGTCGGCCAGTATGACATTTAAGGATGCGAGGATGGAATCCAGCTTGGGCAGCATCTTCTCTACTTGCGGCATCATGGTGGCAACTTTTTCCATCATTCCGTTGTTCAGCACGCCGGGGATTGTGTCTCCAATCTGGTATTTCTCCCGTGGGTTATTGGCAAGCAGCAGGTTCATCTTTACGCCGCCAAGCATTTCGGCTGCCAGTTCTGCCGTACTTCCTTTGGGAATGCGCAGCTCTGGGTCAACATCTATTTCGGCAACGACTTTGCCCGGTTGGGTATAGTCGTAGTACAAGTCGCGGACAATACCCACACGAAAGCCGTCGGCAAAGACCGGGCTGGATTTTGTCAGCCCATTGACATTCTGGAATTTCACGTAGAAATAGCTGGAGGGCTTGAACATATTTATCCCTTTCAGGTAGTTGATGCCGTATACCAATATGCAAAGTGCAGCTATGCCTGCTATTCCTATTCTAACTTCTTTTGTAATATACTTCATGATGTATCTTTTGTTATTTATTTCTGTTCTTTTTAAATTCGCTGATGGCTGTGTTGACGTTTATCTTTTCTCCATTCTTGAACGCAATGATGAATGCGTCCTTGAATTTGTCCGTAATGCTACGTTTGCTGCGCAGCACCTTGTTGTAATCGGGTGATGCGCCGTACGTATATTTGTAGATTCCGCCTTCTTTATAATAATCCACGTCTTTCAGTCCTTTCAGTCTTTTGTCATTCTTGGCCAGAGGACGTGAAGAAGTGAGTATCTGTATCTTAAACACGATGCCGCTCTGTTCTGTTTGGGAAACGGCTGCATTTTCTGACCTTTGCGGGCGTTGGGCAGCTTGGTTACTCTCCGCTTGAGGTGCATTTTTCTTTTCCGGTGTCGCTGTAGCTGCGTTGCCTTCTTCTTGAACGGGCTCGGGTACATCCTCCGGAAGAATGGTATTGCTGCTTCCGTTCAACCGGATTTCCTGCTCGCGCTTATAGGTGAGGAAAGCGCGGAAGATACCGTTGGCAAGTGAGGTGGTTCCTGCTTCAGTGTTCAGGTACCGTTCCTCTTCCGGTGTGGAGATGAATCCGAGTTCCACCAGTATGCTTGGCATGGCACTGGCCTTCAATACCAGAAAACCTGCCTGGTGCACGCCCCGGTCTGTACGTTTACAGGTATGGCGGAACTCCTTTTGTACCAGTGAAGCCAGATGCACACTTTGAGACATGTATTTGTCTTGCATGAATTCGAAGATGATGTAGGACTCCGCCGAGTTGGGATTGAAGCCGGCATACCGCGTCTTGTAGTCGCTTTCGTAGAGGATAACGGCATTTTCGCGCTTGGCTACTTCCAGGTTGGCATCCGATTTTGCCAGACCCAGTGTCCAGGTGGAGGCTCCTTTGGCCGTCCGGTTTTTGGCCAGGGCATTGGTATGTATGGAGATGAACAAATCAGCTTTGGCGTTATTGGCAATTTCAGCGCGCCGGTCCAGGGGGATGAATATGTCCCGGTCCCGCGTATAGATAACTTTTACATCAGGGCAGTTCTTCTTGATTTGTTTGCCAAGTTTGAGTGCTACATTTAGGTTGATATTCTTCTCTTTGGAAATTTTTCCCACTGCACCCGGGTCGTGTCCGCCGTGTCCGGGGTCTATAACGACAACAAAGTCTTTCGCTTCAGCGCTGCCACTGCAAAAGGGGGAGATAAGCAGCCCTAAGCATATACTTATATATAATATGTATCGTCTGTATAGTTTCATATAATTGTAGCAAAGACAATGCTTCCTTTTCGCTTGGCAAATGTAGTGGAAATTTATAGAAAACTAATGGATTATGTTCAGTTTTATTGTTCTTCTTCTCATTTTTAGTGTAATTAATGTCTGTGTTTGAGTAATTAGTGGCTCAATGTATTGATAATATGCGTAACTTTGCGGCAGATAATTAAAATAGCAAATCAAGTATGCTGGTTCGTTTTATAAAGAACTGGACGTTGCCTTTGGCAATGCTTGCCGGTACTTTGGGATATTTCTTTTTTGCAGACATTCCTTTTGTGGCGCCTGCCAAACCTTATGTGAATGGGTTAGTGGCTTTCCTGACTCCGCTTTTGATTTTTTCCCAACTTCTGCTCACTTTTTGCAAGGTGGAGGTGCATGAACTGAAACCCAAATCGTGGCATGGATGGTTACTGCTGTTCCAGACGGTTTCTTGCTTGATTGTTGCGGTATTGTTGGTGTGTTGCCCTATGGAGGAGGTCTACCGGGAAGTGTTTGAAGGTGCAATGGTCTGCCTCATTTGTCCCACTGCAACCGCTGCGGCTGTCATTACCGGTAAACTGGGTGGAAGTGCATCCAGCCTGACGACCTATACGTTGTTGTCCAATCTTTTGGCGGCTGTGGCTGTTCCTTTGGTTTTCCCGTTGGTGGAGCCTCATGCTGACATTACTTTTTTTGTTGCATTCCTGAAAATTCTGAGTAAAGTCTTTCCATTGCTGCTTTGTCCTTTCTTGCTGGCATGGTTTCTGCGTGCGTTTGTGCCGAAGGTGCATCATTTTCTGTTGGGTTTCCATGATGCAGCCTTCTATTTGTGGGCGGTAGCTCTTGCCATTGTCTCAGGGCAGACGGTACGTTCATTGGTCAATAGTGATGCACCGGTATTTGTTGAACTGCTGATAGCCCTGGCGGGACTGATAACCTGCTGTATACAATTCTATTTGGGAAAGAGAATCGGTGGCCATTATGGTGAGCGCATCAGTGGAGGGCAGGCGCTGGGGCAAAAGAATACGGTGCTTGCCATCTGGATGGCCTATACTTATCTTAATCCGTTATCTTCCGTCGGTCCGGGATCGTATGTGCTGTGGCAGAATATAATCAATAGTTATCAGCTGTGGAAGAAAAGGAAAAATGAGACGGAATAACTGCTGAGTATTTTACATCTTATTTGCTTTATGGACATAGAGGGCGGTTGCAACAATTATCAGTACAAATGCCATAATGAGGAATATTATCCGGATAAGGCGATGTTTTGAAAATAGGTTGGCCATGCAGGCAGAAGCCACGCTGAAACGGGCTATTATAGAATCAATTGTGACGTTTTCGAAAAAGACTGATGCAATACTCCATAGTGCAATAATGGTTAATATTGCATTGGCTGATAAACAAAGAATTTTATCAAGTGGCATTCTAAATACTTTTCTTGTTCTCATATATAGGACTCTATGTTTTAACTCCTTTCATTCCTGCCTTTCGCTGAATCAGCCAAAGGATAGGGCAAAAATAAAAGAGAACTTCCTGACAGAATCAATATTATCTTGGAATATTGTTAAATGGTTGAATTTCTAAACCTATGTTTATTCTTTGCTGTCAAAACTCAGTTTGTGTCTGATGCGGCTCATGTGAATAGGGGTTATTTTCAAGTAAGACGCAATTTCTTTTAGGGGTACCATTTGTAGGATTTCTGGACATTTTTTAAGAAGTTGGAGATAGCGTTCTTCCGATGTAAATCTGAACAAATCCAAGTAACGTGAATACGACTGAAAAAATAATTGTTCGGCTGCAATACGGGCTATTCGTTGATTTTCTTTGTTCTCTTCAAATTCTTGTAGAAGTAATTCGGAAGAACAGATGTAGATTCTACATGGGGTTATTGCTTGTATATTCAATTCAGATTTTATGTCGTATAAACAATTGGGATAATCAGAGATAAATTCATTGGCAAAAGAAAAAACTACATTATATGTTTTGTTTTCAGTTTGGTTGATGCAGGTATATTTGATTACACCGGATACAATAAATCCGAAGAAAGAACCGACTTCTCCCTCTCGGAGGATAAACTCATTTCTTTTATAATACCGTAGTTCTCCGTTTCTTAAACACAGTTCCCTAAAAAAGTCAGTGTCTATATTGCCCATGTATGAATTAAAATCTGTCATTTACAACACATGTTTTTCGAAAGGTACAAAATTATTATTTTATTCCTGATTTTTTGTCATTGTTGGTAAGTTGGTTGTGGATTCTCTTATTATAATACTTTAAAAATTTAACTTCACCTACGTTTTTTAAAAGCTTTTGGTTTTCAATGAAGTTTTGTCCGTATTTTAGCCAACGTTTGGTAAATCTTTTGAATTTAGTACATGGGAAATCAGAACACTGGAAACAATGTGTTATTCTTTTTTCCAAGCAACATAAATGGAATGTTTTACATTTTTCACAGCGAGAACCATTCTGTTCTGCTCCTTTGCAGGGACTTTTTTCTCTTGTGTATATGGGACAACCACCACAAAAGACACCACAAGCAGGAATACGTCCGTTATACGATTTCATTCAGCCAGCCTTTTCGCCATCCAAAAATTGGTGAGATAAAGTTGGTTGGCTTTGCGTTTCTGTTCCACTTCTACTATATAGCCTCTTTTCTCAAAGAATGGACGGGCTGTCAGGCTTACTTCTGATGTAATTCGCATGATTCCTCTTGCGGTTGCATACCGTTCTATCTCATTTAGAAGTATGGTAGCAATGCCTTTACCTTGAAAATCTTTATGAATAAACATAGAATGCAAATATCCTTGGTGGGTAATGGATGAAAAGCCGACAATCTGTGACTGTTGATTGGTTGCCACAATAAAATAATGTGTCTTAATCATGTCTTTTATGTGGGAGAGGTCGTTTCCGCACGATGCCCAATCTGCCACTTCTGCTTCTGAATAGTCACGTTTGTTTATATGGAGGACTGTCTCTTGAAACAAACTCATAAGTTCAAGGGCATCAGACTGTTGGGCAATTCTAATTGTAAAATCTGTATTCATGTTTTTAAGTGCTAAAATGTATGCTTTTAGATGTTCCATGTTCTAACAGAAAGTCTTTCAATGTATTTATTGTGTTTGCAAAGATAAACTTTTCATTTCTAATTTATTGGTTTTGGAAACCAAGTTGTTGATTCTCTGCTTCGAATATAAAAAGTATGCGAATTTTTTATGAAGCATGGGAATCTGCTTTCAATCGCCAGCCAATGGCTGATGAATTTAACCGGGTAGATTTCTTGTCAATCGGTTTCAGACCTGCTTATAAGAACAATTTATAACAAAGTACTCCCAATAAAAGCAAGACTAAAGCACATGCTGCAAGAATCGTCTTTGCCCTGAATAGATGTTCTTTATCTGACAATTCCTTTTCAGTAGTATTTCTTCGGATTTTTTCTATTTCCTCAATGGTTACATCGGCTCTCTCAGGACCTTTTCTGTCTACAAGGTATTTGTAGTGCTCCCGCATCCGTCCTCTGCTCAGCTTGCGGAGAGCACGGTTCTCTTTATCCCTTTGTAGCATGTCATTGATGCAGCCTAATGTTCCCATAAGCAGATTTTTATCATGTGTAAGCAAAATGGTTTGCTTGCACGTGTACTAAGATACGGCATTTATGTCGCTTTCGCAAGCGATTTTGTGTTTTTTGATATAAACTGATGTAACGATACGATTTTGATAGTTATGTTAACTCATTGTCTGCCAGAGAGTAATTTTGCCAACCCATTGCCATGCTTTTGGCAAACTTTTGCCATGCCTATGGCAAAGTTTTGCCAACGCGGTGGCAAAGTCTTGCCAATGGTAAGGCAAAATCCTGCCAACTGGTTGGCAAGGCGAAGAAAATAAAGGGGAGTCCGTGTTTGACTATGGCTGCAAAGTCTTACCTTTGTGGCACATTAAATAAAATACAAACTATGATAGAAGTTACAGATGTGGCATTGCGCCAGGCTGCCGGTGAAGGGATGGATGCATTCATCGGCGTATTCACCGGTGCTTATAAGAAAGAAATAGGCGGAGAAATGACTGCCGGGACGATGTCTTTGCTTACCGGTGAACAGCATTCATTGTTGGCCTATCAGATATTCCGTGATGAAGTGATGGAAGGGGGCTTCTGCCAACTGATTCAAAATGGTTATGGCGGTTATGTTTTCGACAATCCGTTTGCCAAAGTGATGCGTTTGTGGGGAGTGGGCGATTTGAGCAAGTTGGTTTATGCTGCCAAGAAAATATACGATAGCCATCGTGACGACTTGGAACGCGAACGCACAGACGAGGAATTTATGGCAATGTACGAGCAATATGAGGCTTTCGATGAACTGGAAGATGAATTTTTGGAAAAAGAGGAGGAATATACAGCTTTGGTTGCCGGCTATGTGGATGAGCATTTGGAGCTGTTTGCCAAGATTGTGTGATAGAGAGTAACGAGGAAAGGCATATTAGCCTATACCCATTCTTGCCTTTCGGTATTGGAGAGATGTGCTATCTGAAAGCTAAAATATGCGAGCTATGAATGCCGGGATGAAAAATGGAATTAATTTATTGATGATTCTTGTATTGTTTATCTCATGTGTACAAGAAAAAGAGGACAATAATGTCTTAAGACGTGTGGAAGCGTGTATGGAATTATTTCCTGATAGTGCCTTGTCGCTTCTGAGTCAAATTGAATGTCCCGAATGTATGAGAGGACAACAGAGAGCAGATTATGCTTTGCTTTTAACGCAGGCTTTGGATAAAAACTATTTGGATAATTTGCAGTCAGACTCATTGATAATGATAGCGGTAGAATATTATAAACAGGAAGGTGATAAATTGAAGGCAGGGAAGGCTTACTTTTATTATGGAAAAGTGATGTTGTTAAAGGAGCGCTTCTCAGATGCTATGCAGGCTTATCTGGAAGCATCGAGTCTCTTGGAAGAAACTAGGGATTATAAAGTACAAGGGATGGTCTGGGAATATATAGGGTATTTGAACTCGGTTCAAGGATTGTATGAAAATTCTATAGACAATTTTAAACATTCTATCAGGTACTATGAACTGGCGAGTGACAGACGTCGTATTTTATATGGTTATAGGAATATGGCAAGAGGCTATTTTTCGGTACATCATAATGATAGTGCAGGTTGGTATGCTGAAAAAGGGCTTGTGTTGAGTGACACTGTTAGTGGTATGAAGGCATCTTTTCTACATTTATTAGGACTTATTGCCAATAATGAAAAACGATATCCACAAGCAATAGAGTATTTTTCAAATGCAATGGAAGTTTGTGATAATTTAAATGATAAATATCGTTATAGTTTGTCTTTGGGACGTGTTTATTCTGAAGTAGGTCAAAAGAAAAAAGCTGAAGATTGTTTTGTTTCTTGTATCAATGCAACTAATATTTTTGTGTCTTCGGGTGCATATTACTATTTGGCTGATATGCATAAAAAAGATGGTAATTATTTGAAAGCGTTTTTGTATAAAGAGAAGTCTGATTCATTATTAGAGGTGACTCGTAATGCTGAACTGCAAAAGCAGTTGTTGGATTTGCAGAATAAGTATGAAAATGATAAGCTTATTTTGGAAAATAAACAGATAAGGCTGGAAAATGAGAAACAGACTTATTTTTATTTGTTTTTATTTGTATTCATATTAGGGTTGGGCATCATCGCTTTCTTTCTGGTTAGGAAAAGGTATCGAACAAAATTGTTGCGTAATGTCGAAATTATTGGAAATAATAATGCAATTATTAATAGATATGCTTGTAGAATTGCAGAATTGGAGAATGCGAGCTTACAGGAACGTCAGGCTAAAAAAGAGGAAATAGGAATCTTGAATAGAAAAATCCTTTGTTTAATAGCAGAAAATAAGCGAGTATGTGAGAATTCGAGTGTTGACGCCTTGTTTGTATTAGAGGAATTGAAGCAAGGAAATTTGATTATTAGTAATATGACTATTGCTGAACGGCAACATATATTTGACTTTTTGGATTTGGTTCATGCGAATTTTATTACTCGACTTAAACAAGAGTTTGATTTAACAAAAAATGAATTATTGTTGGCTGCGTTGCTGAAAGTGGGATTCTCTAACAAGCAATTAATGATTGTTTTTGATTGTGAAATGAAATCCATATATAAAAACAGACAAAGACTAAAAGCAGATTTAGGACTTACTAAGAATGATTCTTTAGAGCAAATGGTAATGATGTATTGAGAAAAAAACGTTTTTTTGTCCTATATGTTTCTTTGTAGTGTGTTGATATATAATTTATTACCTACCCTATTTTTGTCCGCATAGTTATTGCTGAATTATTGTTGAATAGTCCCTAATTTTGTATAAATAAAAAATGAAAGACTATGAAACTGAAAATTATCTTATCTGTATTGTTGTTATTTTCTTTATTAAAGGTCGATGCTAATCCTTTGGTCGACATAAGTATTGCTTCTGGAAAAGAAGAAGTCTTTTTGCATTCAAATGATATTCCTTTTGAAATTCTGACTACGGGAAAAGAAGATGGAAGCCGTTCCGTTATACCATTAGTGCCATTTGTTGTATTCGTTGAAGATTCTAATTATTCCGTGGAATTGGATTTTATGGAAGGAATCGGGGTAGTGGAAATTGCCATTTCCCAAAATGGTTCTGTGATTTATTCTTCTTCCGAGAATATTCCATCTCCCCTTCGGAAATATTTGCAACTTCCTTTCGGAGTATCAGGGGAGTATTGTATAGAAATTAAAGGAGATAATGGGGCATATGCATATGGCTGTTTTGAATTATGATATATTGTTAACTAAAAAATGTAATGCTTATGAAAAAGATTAGTTTATTGTTGGTAGGAGTGTTAGCTCTATTTTCTTGTGAGCAAGAGGAATTGGATAACTTTGTGGAAAGTAGTGGTGTGGGGCAGGTGATGACAAGGGCGATAGGTTCTAGTGCGGATTTTGATCCGATAAGTGAGCTTGCCGAAATTCCAGTGAATATTTTGAATATTGGAAACTCTAAACAAAAGTATCTTACTTGTAAAGAGAAAGGTACTGAAATTTGTTTAACAGATAAAGATGATGGATCTTTGAGGCAGAGATGGTATCTGAAGTATGGAAGAACTATTGTTGTTGCTGGGGGAAATAATAGAGTGACATCCGATACATATGGAGTTGTTACTCCTAATAACTATTTATCTTCAGAAATACCTGATAATCTTCGTTTGAGTTATTGGAATAAATCAACTTTTGATTCACCTTTGGCTGGACCTGGCTTAAGCTTTAATTGTTTGGCTGATGCTAATTGTATGATATATACGATGTATGGAAACTTTAATACTGGTTTGTCTTCTTATTATTTGCAATCAGAATCTTCAACGTCTTCCTCTGTAAAGTTTAAAACGAATAATTCCTCAAGCCTCGCTTTATGGGAAATAGTTCCTGTTGGTGAATATGAACTTGTTGGTTTAGAGTATGTACGGACTACGGTTGACAGCTTTGAACCTACAGAAGTGATTTGTGACCATGATGAATATACAAATGAACATTTAAGCGTTGATACATGGAACTATTCTTTATCTACAAGCTATACAGAAAAATCTGATTTTTCAAAAACAGAAGGAGTAAGTGTCACTATTTCAGGAGGATTGAACGTGGGTATACCTAATGTGGTAGGAGATGATTCTTCGCTTGGAGTAAATGTTTCTGTACAGCAGCAGACAAATAAATCTTGGACTTATGGTACAAGTGATAGTAAAACGGTAACAAAAACGAGAACTGGACAAATCCCGATTCAACCAGGTGAAACTGTAAAACTTGATGCGGTGTTAGTCATGTACAAAGGTAGTTTGACTTACGTTGCTACATTAAGGAAAATAGGGGATACTAAAACGTTTAGAGTTAAAGGAAAATGGAGTGGAGACTGCTTTTCTTCTTTTGAAGCTAGAACATATAATCCAACAACAGGGAAATTGGTAGGAGAATATGTTTTAGAATAATGTGATTATCTAAATTATGGTTGTTTATAAATGTTAAATAAATATTGGGGCTTGCAGTATTTAGATTAATCTTTCATTTAATCTTAAAAACAATGAAAAAACGAGGAGAGTACTATATTACTCAATTCTTTTATCTAAATTTGCAAACTCTAATATTTATAGGAAAAATGAAACAATTAAAATTCTTGATGGTTGCCTTGACATTGTTGATGGGCATTTCGTTTACTTCGTGTCTGAATTCGGATAGTAATTCTGATAATACACAAGGGCATTTTGCGCGAGTTAAACAAGGCGATATGACTACGGGCTATACACCGTATTTTGAAGATTTTGTGGGTAATAAGCTTCTTCCTACTACTGCATCTCTTACTCAAATCGAAGCAAATGGTGATTTCAAAATGTCTTCTTCAAATTTTGCTTTTATAACTTATAAGTTAGTAGAAACTGAGGGAACAACAAAGTCGGAATCTGAAGTAACTCCATCATCATATGACATTACTCTATTGACAGCAGTGGCTTGTGATGGACCTACACCGATTATGGTGGAGAGTGATGAAGCTATGGAAAATACTGTTGTAGAGAATGCACCTATTTTTACATTGATTTATAATACAGGTTATTCCTATTCACCGTTTTTATACGATAAAGAAACTTTATTCTTGCCCATCTATTATAAAATGGAAAATAAAGTTGAACAAGTGAAACAACATAAACTTAATCTTGTTTGTAATTTTGAGGGAATAACTTCTGAATCAACTGAAATCGTATTTTATGTGCGTCATGATAGAGGAACAGATGAAAAAAATGACGTTTTAAATGTTGCTTATAATGGATATAATATAAAAACAGCAATTGCTCGTTTCAGTGCTTTGACTGGTAATGAACCTAAAAAAGTTGTTGTAAAGGTGAAAGAAACTGGAGAATATTCTTCTTCAAATACAATGCCAGAAGAATATACGACATATAGTTGTGAATTTAAAGCAGGGAGTGCAATAACTAAAAATAATTGAATTACAAAGATTTATTTCATATAGCAATACTACTGATTTCCTCTCCGGCTCGTGCCTGGGAGGAAATTAGTTTAGAGGATAGACGAAAAGTATTTACTACTTTTGTCTATCCTATGATTGGTTTATGCGGGTTGTCCGTTTTCATCGGCTCTTTGATGAAGATGGGATGGGACGGGCCGCAAAGCTTTCAATATGCCATGACACAATGCTGTGCGGTGGCTGTATCCTTGTTTGGAGGATATTTTTTGGCAGCCTATCTCATCAATGGGTTGCGTGTCCGCATGTTTATGCTGGACAGTGATATTCCTTTGGCGCAACAGTTTGCAGGTTATGCACTGGTAGTGGTGTTCATGCTGAGGATTGTTATCGGCATATTGCCTGATTTCGGCATTATGGCTCTGTTGCTCCAATTCTATATCGTGTATGTTGTGTGGGAAGGAAGCAAAAAGGTGATGCAGATAGCGGAAAAAGACCGTTTGCGTTTCACCATTCTTTCTTCTATTTTGTTAATAGCTTGTCCGGTGGCCATTGAATGGATATTCAATAAGCTGACGGTAGTGCTAAACTGATAAATGTTATGAAACAAGCTCCTGTAAATATAAAGAATAAGCGTGCTACGTTCGATTACGAACTGACGGACACCTATACGGCTGGCATTGTGCTTACGGGCACAGAAATCAAGTCCATCCGGTTGGGGAAAGCAAGCTTAGTCGATACGTTCTGTTACTTTGCCAACGGCGAATTGTGGGTGAAGAACATGCATGTGGCCGAATACTTCTATGGTTCGTACAACAATCACAATGCACGCAGGGAGCGCAAGCTTTTGTTGAATAAGAAGGAACTTGAAAAACTGATGCGCGGCACGAAAGATCCGGGTTTCACCATTGTTCCCGTGCGCTTGTTTATCAATGAAAAAGGGCTGGCCAAACTTGTGGTGGCACTTGCCAAAGGTAAGAAGCAATATGATAAGCGCGAATCACTGAAGGAAAAAGATGACAAACGCGATATGGCGCGTATGTTTAAAAGATAATATGAGTAAACTTGGTAGTTTGGTGCGTGAGCGCATCCTTATTTTGGATGGTGCAATGGGCACCATGATACAGCAATACAACTTGACAGAGGGAGATTTTCGGGGTGAACGCTTCTCGCAGATTCCCGGACAGATGAAAGGTAACAATGACCTGCTTTGTCTGACACGCCCCGATGTGATACAAGACATTCACCGCAAGTATCTGGCGGCAGGTGCAGATATTATCGAAACAAATACATTCAGTTCCACCCGCGTCAGTATGGCCGATTATCATGTGCAGGACTATGTGCGTGAGATGAATCTTGCCGCAGTGCGCCTGGCACGCAAAGTGGCAGATGAGTTTACTTCTCTTACTCCCGACAAACCCCGTTTTGTGGCAGGCTCCGTAGGACCGACGAACAAGACCTGCTCCATGAGTCCCGATGTGAACAATCCGGCCTTTCGTGCCTTGAGCTACGATGAACTTGCCGATGCCTACCGTGAGCAGATGGAAGCGTTGCTCGAAGGGGGTGTGGATGCTTTGCTGGTAGAAACTATTTTTGATACGCTGAATGCCAAGGCTGCTATTTTTGCCGCAGGGCAGGCGATGGAAACTGTAGGAGTTCATGTACCCTTGATGCTCTCTGTGACCGTTTCCGATGTTGGAGGGCGTACGCTGTCGGGGCAGACTTTGGAAGCCTTTCTCGCTTCTGTGCAGCATGCCGATATATTCTCTGTCGGCTTGAACTGCTCCTTTGGCGCCCGTCAGCTGAAACCTTTCCTGGAGCAGCTTGCTGCCCGTGCACCTTATTACATCAGCGCTTATCCCAATGCCGGATTGCCCAACAGTCTGGGTACATACGACCAGACTCCTGCCGATATGGCGCATGAAGTAAAAGAGTATATCCATGAGGGCTTGGTGAATATTATCGGTGGCTGTTGCGGAACGACAGATGCCTACATTGCCGAGTACTCCTCGCTGATTGCCGGTGTAACGCCCCATCAGCCGGTTCCCAGACCGGAAAATCTTTGGCTCTCCGGGCTTGAACTTCTGGAAGTGAAGCCGGAAAACAACTTCGTGAATGTGGGTGAACGCTGCAATGTGGCAGGTTCGCGCAAATTCCTGCGTCTGATTAATGAAAAGAAATACGACGAGGCGCTCAGCATCGCTCGCCGGCAGGTGGAAGACGGTGCGCAGGTCATCGACATCAATATGGATGACGGACTGCTGGATGCCCGGACAGAGATGACGACTTTCCTCCATCTGATAGCTTCGGAACCGGAGATTGCCCGTGTTCCCGTCATGATAGACTCCTCTAAGTGGGAAGTGATTGTGGCCGGATTGAAATGCTTGCAAGGCAAGTCCATCGTCAACTCCATCTCCTTGAAGGAGGGGGAAGATAAATTCCTGGAGCATGCGCGTACCATAAAGCAATATGGTGCGGCGACCGTGGTGATGGCTTTTGATGAAAAAGGGCAGGCAGACACGTACGAACGTAAGATTGAGGTCTGCGAACGGGCATACCGTCTTTTGGTGGACAAGATAGGTTTCAATCCCCATGATATAATTTTCGACCCGAATGTACTTGCCGTGGCAACCGGTATGGACGAGCACAACAATTATGCTGTAGACTTTATCCGTGCCACCGGATGGATACGCAAGAATCTGCCCGGTGCGCATGTCAGTGGAGGAGTGAGTAACCTTTCCTTCTCTTTCCGCGGCAATAATTACATTCGCGAGGCGATGCATGCCGTATTCCTTTACTATGCCATCCGCGAGGGCATGGATATGGGTATCGTCAATCCGGCTGCCTCCGTTCTTTACACCGATATTCCCGCTGATATATTGGAGCGCATAGAGGATGTGGTCTTGAACCGTCGTCCCGATGCTGCCGAACGCCTGATAGAAACTGCTGAACAACTGAAAGCTGCTGCCGAACAACAGAAAGGTAATGCCACTGATAAACA
>ENA-OORS01000131-OORS01000131.1-human-gut-metagenome-genome-assembly--contig:-NODE-131-length-17805-cov-1.575324_pt1 | contig 17805 bp, 16 predicted proteins | sample MGYA00241170_ERZ501198 | MGnify/ENA primary metagenome ERZ501198 (study PRJEB25962, sample SAMEA2042553) | human gut metagenome | biome: human gut; feature: human-associated habitat; material: faeces... | reverse complement strand
TTCCAATAGCTGTACTGTTCCGTCTTGTGGTGATACATTTGAAAAATTAGGAGCATTAAAGTCTCCATCCAAATGTAATGTAAGCTCTTTGGTCACAACATTTCCAGAAACATCCTCCAGTGCAAGATTTACTTTATATACATCTTCATTTTTCGTATCCTTTGGTGCCAGAAACTCATAAGCCAACTCATATTCTGTAACTAAAGTATCTGTCGGGAATACAATTTCCTTATCCAGATAAAATTCTGGAATCACAATTTTCAAAGACTTAAGGCCTAAATCATCTTTTAAATCAGCCTTAATCACAAACTTTCTGTTGGGATTAGAATACAATTCATCACGCAACACTTTTATTTCCGGGGCATCAGATGTAGGATAGGAGATACCCTCATCGTCCGAACATCCCATAAAGCAAAGCAGCATTAATAATGCTGATAATCTAAATAAACTCTTCATAATATTAATATTGTTGTTAACTAATAGTTTATTTCTAAGTGAATTACTGTACAGGGAAATGTGTCGATTTTGGCACATCCCCGTACAATATAAATCAATTCTGTTATTATTTCTTCAGAATATCCATTGTATCGGATGCAATCAACAGTTCTTCATCCGTCGGAATCACTACTACTTTCACTTTAGAAGCAGGAGTAGAAATAATTGCTTCCTCACCACGAACTTTAGCATTCACATCGTTGTCAAGCTCAATACCCATGAATTCCATATCCTTACAAACTTCACAGCGACATTCCATCTGATTCTCACCTACACCACCAGTAAACAGGATGATGTCTACACCGCCCAATGCAGCAGCATAAGCTCCGATATATTTTTTGATACGGTAATAGTACATCTTCTCTGCAAGGATAGCTTTCTCATTGCCAGCTGCACAAGCAGCCAAAAGTTCGCGCATATCGCTTGATACACCTGAAATACCGAGCACACCGCTCTTCTTGTTCAGCAGGTTGGAGATGCCGTTGGCATCCAGACCCTCTTTCTCCATGATGAAGGAAACGGCACCGGCATCAATATCACCACTGCGGGTACCCATCATCAGACCTTCCAGCGGGGTCAAGCCCATGCTGGTGTCTACACACTTACCGTCCTTGATGGCAGTAATGGAACCACCGTTGCCAATGTGGCAAGTGATGATTTTCTTTCCTTCCGGCTCTACACCCAGGAACTCGCAGACGCGCTGCGATACGTAGCGGTGTGAGGTTCCGTGGAAACCATAACGGCGTACGCCGTACTTTTCATAAAGTTCGTAAGGCACGGCATACAGATAGGCATGCTTCGGCATGGTCTGATGGAAAGCCGTATCGAACACACCAATCTGCGGAACATTAGGCAGAATGGCAGATATTGCATTTACCCCCTTCAGGTTAGCAGGATTGTGGAGCGGAGCCAGGTCGTTGCAGGCAGTGAAGGCGGCAAGCACTTCCGGCGTCAGCCGTACAGACTCGCTGAACTTTTCGCCTCCATGCACCATACGGTGACCTACGGCATTGATTTCGTCCAAAGACTTGATGGCTCCATATTCAGGGCTTGTCAAAGTGTTCAGGATAAATTCCACACCTACGGTATGCTCTGGAATGTCCCTCTCAAGAACTTTCTTCTCGCCACTGGGCAAGGTGAACTTCAGGAAAGAGTCCTTCAAACCAATTTTTTCGATACCACCCTGGGCGATAACTTCTTTCCGGTCCATATCAAACAATTTGTATTTGATGGACGAGCTACCGCAGTTCAATACTAAGATTTTCATACTATATATCAGATTTAAAAGTTATTCAGCATTCTTTTTGGCAGCAATGGCCTGGTTGGCAGTGATGGCAATCATGCGGTACACATCCTCGATGGAGCAACCGCGTGAAAGGTCGTTCACCGGACGGGCGATACCTTGCAGGATAGGTCCTACGGCATCAGCATGTCCCAGACGTTGCACCAGTTTGTAGGAGATGTTGCCCACTTCGAGGCTGGGGACAACCAATACGTTAGCATGTCCGGCGATAGAAGAACCCGGAGCCTTGCTTGCACCTACTTCCGGCACCAAAGCTGCATCGGCCTGCAACTCACCGTCGATGGCAATATCGGGAGCCATCTCCTTGGCAATCTTCAATGCCTCAACCACTTTATCCACCACTTCGTGCTTGGCAGAGCCCTTGGTAGAGAAGCTCAGCATGGCAACTTTCGGGTCGAGACCGGCAACTGCCTGGGCTGTACGCGCCGTACATACGGCAATCTGTGCCAATTGTTCTGCATCGGGCACCGGTCACAGCCACGTCACCCATCACCAGGATACCGTTCTTTCCATATTCAGGAGCATGTGTCAGCAGCAGCATGGCACCCGAAACGCAAGTGATGCCCGGGGAAGTCTTGATAATCTGCAAAGCAGGGCGAAGTACATTACCCGTAGTGTTGCGTGCACCTGCCAACTGGCCGTCAGCATCGCCATTCTTTATAATCAGGCAGCCCAGATAAAGCGGATCGACAACCAACTTGCGAGCCTCTTCGATGGTCATGCCTTTCTTTTTGCGGAGCTCGCAAAGCAGTTGGGCATATTCTTCTTTCTTAGGATGGTCTTCCGGGTCGATAATGGTAGCTTTGTTTATATTTCCCAGCCCCCACTCTTTGGCACAAGCCTCTATCTCGGCAGGTTTTCCAAGGATAATCAAGTCGGCTACTCCGTCAGTCAGGATTTGATTGGCAGCTTTCAGTGTACGCTCTTCCGTACCCTCGGGAAGAACAATTCGTTGGCGGTTTGCTTTGGCACGCTCAACAATTTCGTTAATTAATCTTTGCATGATATTTTAATTGTCTATTAAGAATCGGCAGTATGTGTTATTCACGCCGCAAAAGTACACAATTTTGCAATATCTACATTGCAAACATCGGTCTTTTTACCGTTCAGACCATAATTATTATAATATTTAACATTAGGTATTCCCAGCATTCATGTGTACGCACACGTGCCCCTCTGCAACAAACAATTACCCGTCCGGCAGGAACAACCCGCCCGACTCTACAAACGACATAAAAAAAATCAGGATACAACGATAACAAGCAATACATAGAATACCTACCTTTGCAGCGTTTTCAACGTATAACAATAGGTATTATAATAATATGATTCGTCAATGCGCCATCCTTTTCGGATGCTTAGCTTTGGGTGAACTGATTGTTTTCTTTACGGGTATCAAGTTACCTTCCAGCATCATCGGTATGCTGTTGCTCACCCTATTCTTGAAATTGGGTTGGATTAAACTGCACTGGGTGCAGGGTATGTCCGACTTCCTGGTTGCCAACCTGGGCTTCTTCTTCGTACCGCCCGGTGTAGCTCTCATGCTTTACTTCGATGTCATCGCCTCCGAGTTCTGGCCGATAGTGACCGCTTCCATAATCAGCACCCTGCTGGTGATTGTAGTCACCGGATGGGTTCATCAACTAACACGTAAAATCAAATGAACTTTTTAGAAAACGAATTTTTCCTATTGGCTGTCACCTTCGGGATTTTCTTTCTGGCCAAACTCCTGCAGAAAAAGACCGGCATCATGTTGCTGAACCCCATCCTGCTGACAATTGCCATCCTCATTGTCTTCCTGAAGATGACACATATCAGTTATGAGACCTACAATGAAGGAGGACATCTGATAGAATTCTGGCTGAAACCCGCTGTTGTGGCCCTGGGAGTCCCCCTATACCTCCAATTGGAAACGATTAAGAAACAGCTGCTCCCCATCATGCTGTCACAACTTGCCGGCTGCATTGTGGGAGTTATCTCTGTCGTGCTGATAGCTAAATTGATGGGGGCTTCCGACGAGATTATCTACTCCCTGGCGCCCAAGTCGGTCACTACGCCGATAGCCATGGAAGTAACCAAGTCGCTGGGCGGCATTCCCTCACTTACCGCCGCCGTAGTGGTCTGTGTAGGCTTGCTGGGAGGAATACTGGGCTTCAAGACCATGAAACTGACCCACATCGGCAGTCCTATGGCACAAGGCCTTTCCTTGGGAGCCGCCGCCCACGCGGTAGGAACTTCCACAGCCATGGACATCAGCCGCAAATACGGCGCATTCGCCAGCCTCGGCCTGACCCTGAACGGTATTTTCACTGCATTGCTGACCCCAACTATTCTGCGATTATTAGGGCTACTCTAACAAAATCTTCTTATTTTTGTTATCTATAATCATAACCAACTAAAAACAACGTATGATTTCATTTAAAGATATCGAATTACAAGACAAAGAACTGATTACTTCCTATACACAGAACAGTCCGCGACGGAATTGTGACCTCTCATTCTCCAACCTATGCAGCTGGCGTTTTCTATACAATACAAAGTTTGCCATCATGGACGGCTTCCTCCTGCTGAAATTCTGGGCAAACGACGAACTGGTGTACATGATGCCGATAGGTAACGGAGATTTGACAAAAGTACTGGACGCACTGGTCGAAGACGCACACCGGGAAGGGGAACCTTTCTGCCTGCTGGGAATATGTTCGGGCATGTGCTCGGAACTGGAAGCCTTCATGCCCGGAAAATTCCAGTTCACAGCAGACCGGGACTATGCCGATTACCTCTATCTGCGTACAGACCTCGCCACGCTTGCCGGAAAGAAATTCCAGTCCAAACGGAATCATGTCAACAAATTCAAACGCACCTATAATTACGAATATACTCCCATCACTCCCGACCGCATCCAGGAATGTCTGGACCTGGAAGCCGAATGGTGTAAGGCCAACAACTGCGACCAGCATGAAGGAACGGGCAACGAACGTCGCGCACTGGTCTACGCCCTCCACAATTTTGAAGAACTGGGATTGACCGGAGGCATCCTGCATGTAGACGGCAAAATTGCCGCCTTCACTTTCGGAATGCCCATCAACCAAGATACCTTCGGAGTACATGTGGAAAAGGCCGACACCAGCATAGACGGAGCGTACGCAATGATTAACTATGAATTTGCCAACCATATCCCCGAACAATATGTCTACCTCAACCGTGAAGAGGATTTGGGTATTGAAGGATTGCGCAAGGCCAAACTTTCGTACCAGCCTGCCATTATTCTGGAAAAATACGTGGCATGCCTGAAAGATGAACCGGTGGAAGCTATCAAATGGTGAGAGTAAGGATTAGAGATTAAGGATTAAAAGGATAAGGGATTGATGATACGGGAAAAGGTAAAGAACTTATGGAAGCTCTGTTTCAATGATAGCGAGGAATTTACTGAACTGTATTTTCGGCTCCGCTACAACAATGATATCAATATTGCCATCCAAAGCGGCGAAGAAGTGATTGCCGCCCTACAGATGTTGCCTTATCCTATGACGTTCGAAGGAGAAGATATTCATACGGCCTATATATCCGGCGCCTGCACACACCCTGATTACCGTAACCGGGGCGTAATGCACGAGCTGTTATCACAAGCCTTTGCACGGATGCTACACAATAATGTCGCCTTATCCACCCTGATACCGGCAGAACCGTGGCTGTTCGACTACTATGGCCGTAGCGGTTATGCCCCCGTATTCCGCTATGCCGAAGAGACCTTTATCGCTTCCGGTACACCGACAGCCGATACGGGCCTTACTTTGGAAATGTCTGCCGAATATACTGAAAAAAGATATGAATATCTCGACCGGAAATTGCGGGAGCGCCCTTGCTGCATCCAGCATACGGAAGAGGATTTCCAGGTTATTATTGCCGATTTACAACTGGGGCAGGGCTTCGTTTGCACATTGAGCAATGGGGAGGAAATCACGGCTTTGGCCATTACCTATCCGATAGGGAAAGCCAACTGGCGCATTGGAGAAATCGTGTCGGATACTCCCGCAACAAAAACTTTACTGCTTCAACATATCTGCCAAAGCTTGAATCTCCCGTCCATCCGGGTTCTCACTCCTCCCGCTACCGGTGAAAGCCAACTTTTGGGCATGGCACGCATCATCAATGCCAAAACCATGCTGCAACTCTATGCTACGGCCCATCCGGAACTGGAACTCAGCATTCATCTCACCGATGAGCAGGTCAGTGCCAATAACGGCTACTACTACCTGAACAATGGTAAATATATGAATAGTGCCAAGCGTCTGCCGGGCAGCCACTTGGCACTTACAATCGGTGAACTCACCGAAAAAATATTTGCAACATCAAGCCCATATATGAGCCTGATGTTGAACTAGCATTACAATCCGCTGAAGTCGACTCCCTCAAATACCAGCGAAGGAATCTGCCATGAACGGTTCGGTTGAGGGTCATTGCCCACAGCAACCAAGGAATTCCATAAAGTAACCATGTTACCCGTCACATTCATTTCGTTGACGGGCTGTGTCAGCTTGCCGTCTTCAATAAGGAAACCCTCTATACCATAAGAGAAGTCACCGGTACTGCTATTGCTGTTACCGCCATTGAAGCCCGTAACCAAGATGCCTTGTTTAATATCTGCAACCAATCCGTTCAGGTCCTTATCGCCCGGTGTCAGAATTAGGCGTGAAGGCGTACTGATAGTAGGAGCTATATCCATCTTCTTACCATTGTAGGTATCGATGAAATAAGTTTTCAGCACGCCTTTGTCAAAAACAGTGCGGGGTTCGGTAGCCACACCCTCATTATCGAAATAGCGTGAACCGTTTGCACCGATAGCATGCGGCTCGTCACGCAACGTGAAGAGGTCGGAAGCCACTTTCGTATCCAGCTTATCCATCAGGAAGGAGTTCTTTTGTTGCAAAGCACTGCCATACAATGCACTTAGCATCGGACTGAGCAGGTTTCCCACATTCATAGGGTCAACCACCATTGTATATTTACCCGACTTTGCTTTCTTCTGTCCCAGCTTGCGCAATACGCGTTCCAATGCCTTGGCACCGATTCCCGTCTTCGTCAATTTATCATAGAACAGAGCCGAGTCGTACCAGTAATCCTGAGGGCGAGCTTCGCCTTCTCCCTTAATGGATACACTGGCTGAAACAGAGAACCAGGTACTCTTCGACTCGCCTTCAAATCCGTTGCTTATCAAACGATAGGAAGAACCCTCACCATCACTATAAGAAGAATCAACCGAAATGATACGCTCATCCTTGCCCAATACCTCCTCTGCAGCAGCACGTGCAATCGCCACTTTATCATCCGGGTTGACTTCATAGAGTTTCTTGTCAAAAAGCTGCAAGTCAGGCTTGCCTCCTTTATAGTAGCGTGCAGGGTCGGCCAGCATACGCGACTCATCCACCGCCAGATAGCGGGTAGACTCTATACCATTCGTGATAAGAGTTTCCAATTCTTTCTTATCCAGCCGATTGGTGGAAAAAGAGCCGAAACGTCCGTCCACATAAAGATTCAATCCCAAACCATTCTCCGTAGACTGCTGCAAACGGTCCATTTTGCCGTCACGCAGTTCAAAAGAAGAATTAGAATTTGTATATAGCACCAGTTTGGCTGCCTGGCAACCGTTCTTCAAGGCATATTCCATTGCCCATTGTGCCAATTTCTTATTGTCGTCTGTAATCATGTCTTTAATTGATAGTTGATAATTAACTTTCTCCTCCTACAGTCAGCTTGCTGACTAGTGCCGATGGCATACCGCAGGTAACGGGACAAGACTGACCGTCTTTACCACAGGTCCAAGTACCGTTGTCAATCTTATCGTTATTTGCCACCATCGTGATGTCAGCCAATGCTTTCGGACCATTACCGATGATATTTATATCCTTGACGGGCTGCGTCAACTTGCCATCCTCAATCAAGTAACCCGACTTCACAAAGAAGGTAAAGTCTCCGGCACCGATTTGCACCTGGCCATTGGTAAACTGGTCACAATAGATACCTTTCTTCACGGTGGAGATAATGTCCGCTTCCTTCATATTGCCGGCTTCCATATAAGTGGCACGCATACGGGGGATAGGAGTATTACGGAAAGTATCGCGACGTCCGTTTCCAGTAGGAGCCACCCCATAATGCTTGGCACTGATGCGGTCGTGCAGATAACTGGTCAGGATACCTTCCTTCACGATATAGGTTTTCTGGCCTTCCACACCCTCATCGTCGAAATTCACGGCTCCACGATTGAAAGCGATGGTACCGTCATCCACCACGTTGATATGCTCATCGCACACCTTCTTTCCCAAAAGGTCGCAGAAAATGGAAGTACGTTTACGGTTGAAGTCAGCCTCAAAAGCATGTCCTATGGCTTCGTGCAACAAGATACCCGAACCGCCAGCCCCCATCACGACGGGCATTTCGCCACCTTTGGGTTTCACAGCCTTGAACAAGATAGCAGTCTTATCCACCGCCTCACGTGCAATAATATCCACGATGTCATCCGTCATGAATTCAAAACCCTTGCGGTAAGAACGACCGGCATAACCGTTCTCCATCTTTCCATTCTCTTCCATGATACAGACTGCCATAAAAGAAACCATCGGACGGTAGTCGTAGTAGCTCACGCCCTCGGAATTACAGAACAGCACGTGCGATGTACTGTCAGAAAGAGAAGCCTGCACCTTACGTACACGATTGTCCAAAGAGAAAATCTTTTCGTTCAGCTTTTCTAAATAAGGTATTTTTGCCTTGACACTCACGTCCTCCCAAGGTTCAGTGACGGCATAGCGGCTTTTGGTAATTGTCTTTTCCGTCAGTCCTACAGATTTTCCGGCCTTGCCCGAAGAGGCGATACGGGCAGCAGTACGTGCAGCACGCAGCATTTCTTCCATAGTTACCCCTTCCACATAAGCATACCCCGTCTGGTCGCCTGCCAATACGCGTACGCCCATACCGAAGTCAATGTTAGCTCCACAGTTGTTTACTTTGCCGTCCATCAGAACCACACTGTTGTTGAATGTGTGTTCAAAATAAAGGTCGGCATAATCGCCGCCTTTTTCCAGAGCGGCAGCCATCACTTTCTTCAAGTCAGCCTCCGTCACACCGAAGTGAACCATTGCCGAAGCTACGGCAGACTGATTATCTGCTCCTCCTAAAGCTCCGCGTACTGACGCAGGCATAGCCAACGAGGGTACTGCCAGCGAACCTAACATCGCCAGACTTCCCGTCCGTAAGAAATTTCGTCTATCCATCCTTTTCAGTTATTAGTTATAAGATATTGTTTTTTATATCATAGTTATATGACGTAAAAATAGGAGATTTTGTCACACCTTAGCTTTCCTTTGTTAACAAACTTTCCAATTCCTCTGCATTCAGACGCAGATAGAATTGTCCTTTGTAAGCCACTGAAATACCTCCGGTCTCCTCCGATACAATGATGGCATGCGCATCAGACACCTGGGAAATCCCCATGGCAGCACGATGCCTCAGCCCCAGTTCCTTAGGAATGTCCAGATTATGGGAAACAGGCAGGATACATCCCGCCGCTTTGATACGTTTCTTACTGATAACCATCGCTCCATCGTGCAACGGACTGTTCTTAAAGAAAATATTCTCAATCAGACGCTGGTTTATATCGGCATTGATAATCTCTCCCGTACGCACCACATCATCCAAAGGCAGATTATGTTCAATGACAATCAGGGCACCAACCTTCTGCTTCCCCATACTGATACATGCCATTACCACCGGCATGATGTCGTCATGTTCCAGCTTCTCTTTCTTGTTACCGGTGAAGAAGCGCACCAGCGCACTGGCATGCTGATGCGAGCCGAGTGTCAGCAAGAAGCGCCGTATCTCGTCCTGAAACAAAATGATAAGCGCCAGCACGCCCACACTGACCAGCTTGTCGAAGATGGAACCGAGCAATTTCATCTCCAGCACCTGCGATACCACCAGCCATATCAGGATAAACACCAGGATACCCGTAAACACATTTATAGAACCGGAGGCTTTCATCAGCTTATACGTATAGTACAGCAAAAAAGCCACTAACAGAATATCTATAAAATCTTTTATTCCAAATTCAAAAAACACGATATTGAATGATTAGGGGTTAGGGACTAGGAATTATTTCGCATGGCTTGCACAATCCGTACGGTTTCCACGGCTTCTTTCACGTCGTGTACGCGGAGAATGTCAGCACCTTTCAGCAAACAGATGGTATCGAGCACCGTAGTACCATTCAGCGCCTCCTGAGGAGTAATGTCCAACAAGCGGTATATCATCGATTTACGTGAAACGCCTACCAGCAAAGGCAACTCAAAAATACGGAACTCTTCCAGATGGGACAGCAATTCATAGTTATGCTCCATTGTCTTTCCAAAGCCGAAACCGGGGTCCAGAATGATGTCTTTTACACCTAAGTCACGTAATTGCTGCACCTTGCGCGCAAAATACAAGAAAACCTCTTTCAGAAGATTGTCGTAATGAGGATGCTGCTGCATACTTTGCGGAATGCCTTGCATGTGCATCATAATATAAGGTACGTTCAATGCCGCAACGGTATGGAACATATTCGCATCCATCTCACCGGCCGCAATATCATTGATGATGGCAACACCATACTCCTCCACACACATTCTTGCCACATCCGCCCTAAAAGTGTCTACCGACACCACAGCATCCGGCTGTATCTCAAAAAGTATTTTCAGGCCCATACGCAACCGTTCCATCTCCTCCCTGGCAGAGACATTGTCGGCATTGGGACGGGAAGAGTAAGCGCCTATGTCAATAATGGCCGCTCCCTCCGAAACTATCTGTTTCACCCGGCGTGCTATTTCCGCCTCTGTCTGTGTACGGCTACCGGCATAAAAGGAATCGGGAGTAACGTTCAGTATGCCCATGACACGGGGTTGAGAGAGGTCGAGCAGCGAACCGTTGACATTTATATATCGGGCAGTTGTAATTTCCATAGGCAGTCTGTTCTATATAGTACCTGCAAATGTAAACAAAAAAGTGGTTTCAAAATACATAAACTCATAAAACTGATAAGTTTTTTGCCTGTACCCGGGAAGGGAGAGGATTAAAACTATATCTTTGCACGATGGTTTACCACAGATTACACAGATTCACACAGATTGATTTAATTATAAAGTCATGGATATAACAGCTATACATCAGATATTCCTAACATGCACCAGTGTCACTACTGACAGCCGTAACTGCCCCCAAGGCTCTTTATTCATTGCGCTGAAAGGCGAGTCGTTCAACGGAAATGCCTTTGCCGCCCGGGCGCTGGAAAGCGGAAGTGCTTATGCCATAGTAGACGAAGAAGCCTATGCCCCTGAAGGCGATACACGATACATCGTGGTGGAAAACAGCTTGAAAACCTTGCAACAACTTGCCAATTACCACCGTCGGCAGATGCGTACACCCATCATCGGCATTACGGGTACAAACGGAAAGACTACTACCAAGGAACTGATGTCCACCGTACTTTCGCAAACTCACAACGTGCTCTATACCTTGGGAAATTTGAACAATCACATCGGTGTTCCCCTCACCTTGCTCCGCCTGCGCCCTGAACACGACCTTGCCGTGGTGGAAATGGGTGCCAGCCACCCGGGAGACATCAAGGAGCTGGTAGAGATAGCCGAACCTGACTACGGGATCATTACCAACGTAGGAAAAGCCCATCTGGAGGGATTCGGCTCTTTTGAAGGAATCATCAAGACCAAAGGAGAGATGTACGACTATCTGCGGACGCGGAAAGAAGCTACCATCTTTATCCATAACGACAACCCCTACTTGAAAAAGATAGCCTACGGACTCCACCAGATTGCCTACGGCAGTGAGGACGGGCTGTACATCAACGGACACGTCACCGGCAATTCTCCTTACCTCACCTTCGAGTGGAAAACGGACAACGAAAGCAAATATCACGAAGTACAAACCCGGCTTATCGGTGAATATAACTTCCCCAATGCTCTGGCAGCTGTCACCATCGGACATTTTTTTGGTGTGGAACCGGAGAAAATAGACAAGGCACTGGCCGGATATACCCCGCAAAACAACCGTTCACAACTGAAAAAAACAGCGGACAACACTCTGATTATCGATGCCTATAATGCCAATCCCACAAGCATGATGGCTTCCATTAGTAACTTCCGGAACATGCAGGCCGAAAACAAAATGTTGATATTGGGAGATATGCGGGAGTTGGGTAAAGACAGTGCCGACGAGCACCAGAAGATTGCAGACTATCTGGAAGAATGCGGATTCAAGGATGTAGTTCTTGTAGGGGAATTGTTTGCCGCCACACGCCACTCTTATCAGAGTTATCCCGATGTAACCGCACTCATCGCAGAGCTGCAAAGAGAGAAACCTTGCGGGAAAACAATTCTGATAAAAGGGTCGAACGGCATCAAGCTAAGTTCCGTAGTTGAATACTTATAATCCTATTTCATCCTTGGCCTTAAAATGAAATAGCCGACCATTGATGCAAGCACCGCTCCCGTGGTATTGGCCGCAAAATCCAGCCAGTCTCCACCACGGTATGTCGTGCAGTATTCTTGCAGCAACTCCACCATTCCGCTGAACAAAACGGGACAGACAAACGCCCCTGCCCATGCATGCCATAAAGGGGCGTTGTCTCTCCGGTGAGCGCGAAGAAACTCCAGCCACAGCATTCCTGACATGCCGAAATACATACAGATATGCACCACCTTGTCTATATTGGGAATCTTGCTTATTTCTGTAGAAGGCGGTTTAAAGAATGAAAGATAAATCACCGTCAGAATAATAAAAAGCGACACCGGATATTTCTTAATATAATATAGCATATACCAAATTATCAACGAACTGTGCGCAAAAGTACAGAACATTTTCTATATTTGCATGTTTTAGCTGGTATTAATAACGAATTGAAAGAAAAATCTACGTTTTATGACAAAAAGTGACAGAGCCAACTTCGGAAGCAAATTAGGCGTCATACTTGCCTCGGCAGGCTCCGCAGTCGGTTTAGGCAATATCTGGCGTTTCCCGTTTGAGACCGGGAATCACGGAGGTGCGGCATTTATCTTTGTATACCTGGTTTGCGTGCTCATTCTCGGCATCCCCATCATGATTGCAGAATTCCTCATCGGCAGGCGCTCGCGTGCCAATACGGCAAGGGCTTATCAGAAATTGGCACCCGGCACGCATTGGCGCTGGGTAGGACGTATGGGCGTACTGGCCGGATTCCTTATTCTGGGATATTACTCCGTTGTGGCAGGATGGACGCTTGAGTTTATCGGCGAAGCGGCTACCAACAGTTTTGCCGGGAAGTCGGCAGCCGATTTCATCGCATCCTTCAACAGCTTTGTCAGCAACCCCTGGCGTCCGGTCATCTGGCTGGTGCTGTTCCTGCTGGCCACCCATCTCATCATTGTCAAAGGAGTGGAAAAAGGTATTGAAAAATCAGCCAAAATCATGATGCCGATGCTGTTTGTCCTATTGATAATCCTTGCCATCTGCTCCATATCCCTGCCCGGAGCAGGAGCAGGCATTGAATTCCTGTTGAAACCGGACTTCAGCAAAGTGGACGGCAATGTGTTCCTTGGAGCCATGGGCCAGGCATTTTTCTCCTTGAGCTTGGGGATGGGATGTCTCTGTACATACGCTTCTTACTTCCGCAATGATACGAACCTGTCCAAAACGGCACTCAACGTGGCGGCTATCGACACCATGGTAGCCATTTTGGCAGGATTCATCATCTTCCCTGCCGCCTTCTCTGTAGGCATCAAACCGGATGCGGGTCCTAGTCTGCTATTCATCACCTTACCTAATGTCTTTCAGCAAGCGTTCGGCAATATTCCCTGGCTAGCGGTACTGCTGTCTCTGATGTTCTATATCCTACTGGCATTGGCAGCACTTACTTCCACCATTTCCCTGCACGAAGTGGTAACCGCCTATCTACATGAAGAGTTCAAGTTCTCACGCAGCAAGGCAGCCAGATACGTGACAGCGGGCTGTATTTTCTTAGGAGTATTCTGCTCACTGTCTCTCGGTATCGGCAAAAGCTATACCGCATTCGGATTAAACCTATTCGATTTGTTCGACTTTGTAACGGCCAAGCTAATGCTACCGTTAGGCGGTTTCTTCATTTCCATCTTCATAGGCTGGTATCTGGACAAGAAAATCGTATGGGAAGAAGTCAGCAACAACGGTACCCTGAGAGTAGCCGTCTACAAACTATTGATATTCATCCTAAAATATATTGCTCCGATAGGAATTGCACTGATTTTTATCAATGAACTGGGTTTTCTGAAATAGGCCATCATGCAGAACCCCTTTAAAGAATTCCTTTATTTCTCCCGGGGAGAAAGGCGCGGAATACTGGTTTTGATTACCGGCATTATTCTCGTCTTTCTCTCCGGGTATATTTATATATACCAAAGAGAGAACCGCCCCCTCTCCGATGAAGTAATCCGGCGGCAGGCCACTGCCATGGCAGAATACGAATCGTTCATCGCATCCATACAAGAAAAGGAACAAAAATGGGACAACAGACTTAAACCTTCCTCCCAAAAACAACCGACAACCGTCTCCTTGGCCCGTTTCAATCCCAATACCGCCGACTCCGTCATTTTTTGCCGACTGGGACTGCCCGGATGGATGGCGCGGAATATACTCCGCTACCGTAGTAAAGGAGGGAAGTTCCATAAGGCAGAAGATTTCCGGAAAATATATGGAATGACAGAAAAACAATATCAGACACTCTTACCCTATATCCACATCACTCCGAAAGACACAGAAACAAGAACCGTCCAGTTGTACAGCTCTCCTGCAAGCAATGACAGCGCCGTTACTTTCCGAATTGCACCGGAAAAATATCCGTCTGGGACCCTTGTCGACCTGAACCGCGCCGACACCACAGAACTGAAGAAAATACCAGGCATCGGTAGTGGCATTGCCCGTCTAATCATCGGTTATCGGCAACGCTTGGGAGGATTCTACAACATCACGCAATTACAAGAAATCCATTTGGACACCACCCAATTGCAGTCCTGGTTTTCCATCGACACCCGGGCCATCCACCTCATCAACCTGAACCGTAGTAGCATAGAGAGGCTGCGCCACCATCCTTACATCAACTTCTACCAGGCAAAGGCCTTTGTAGAATACCGGAAGAAGAAAGGCGACCTTCATAGTCTGAAACCTTTTGCACTTTACGAGGAATTCTCCGATACCGATTTGGAGAAAATCAGTCACTACGTTTGCTTTGAATAACAGCATCATGCAACATTTTTCAATGTCTGATGCAACCTTTTCACCAGTCATTTCGTCTAACAAGCAGAAACACCCTAAAAACAGGAAGGCCTACTGCAATAAGGATTAGAACCATCGTATCAATATGAAAAAATTAATGATTATAACCATGCTGCTGGGCAGTATGGCACAGAATGCTTTTGCTCAAAAAATAGAAATAAAAGGAACCGTCCGCGATGCTTCCGACAAGAGTATAGAGTATGTCAATGTGGTATTACAGACCATCGACTCTACTTTTGTCGCCGGTGTGACCACAAGTCCAGAAGGAGAATTCATCTTCAAGAACACGGCTACCGGAGATTACAGACTTGTTCTTTCCAGCATCGGGTATAATACCGGATACATCACCCTCAATGGAGTAAAGCGCCATACCGACCTTGGACCAATCGTATTAGACAGTGCTTCTATCGCACTAGAAGGAGTGACTATCACCGGCTCCAGCCAAATCAGCCGTGCAGACCGCAAACTGGTTTTCCCATCCGAAAGACAAATGAAAACTTCCACAAACGGAGTGAATCTGTTGCAGGAACTGATGCTGCCACGTATTCTGGTCAACCCCATGAACAATGAGATTGGATTGTCCGGCGGTGGAGAACTGCAATTACGCATCAATGGAGTCAAAGCCGAAATAGACGAGATAAAAGCCATTCGCCCTGCCGACATTATACGTATAGAGTACCATGACAATCCGGGACTGCGCTACGGTAATGCCGAAGTCGTTTTGGACTACATAGTGCGCCGACCTAAAACGGGCGGAAACTTCGGTGCCGACATTTCCCAAGGGTTGAACACGATGTGGGGAAACTATAATCTGTACGGCAAAGTAAACCACAAAAAATCAGAATTCGGCTTCTCCTATTACATGGGACCGCGGGATTTTAACGGCATGTACCGCGACAATGAAGAAGAATTCCACCTGGCAGACGGCACCACACTCAGACGCCTGGAGAAAGGAGAGCCCAGCAAGGCAACCATGTGCCAGCACAACCTAAACGTAAATTACAGTTTGCAGGCTTCTGAAAATTCCCTTTTCAGCGCCACCCTCCGCCTTCGAGGAAACAATCAGCCGCACTGGGATTATAAAGGAACTCTCTATAACGCCAATGACGAAGCGGACGTGGTAGACATGACCGACCGTACCGACCAGAGCTGGACACGTCCCTCACTCGATTTGTACTACCAACAAGACCTGAAAAACAAACAAACCCTGGTATTCAATGTAGTAGGCACCTACAATCGGGAAAAATCGCAGCGGCTCTACCAAGAAAGCACCCTGGGAAACATATTGACCGATATTGACAACAATATCCGAGGAAACAAATACTCCCTGATTGCCGAGGTCATTTACGAGAAGCAATATTCCAAGGGGAACGCATTGAGCTTTGGATTGAACCATACACAGTCCTACTCCAACAATGAATACAGAAACGGGCATTATTATGAAACCAATATGCACCAAGGAAACACATACATATTCGGAGAATACCGTGGAAAGATAGACAAACTAAACTACCGGCTGGGAGTGGCCATGACTCGTTTCTACTATAATCAGAGCGGCAAGGACAAATCTACCGAGAGCTACAGTTTCAACCCGAGTATCGTTCTGCACTATGCCATGTCAGACAACTCCTACCTCCGCTGGAAGGGAAACATCTATAACGCTTCTCCTTCATTGGGCGACCTCAGCGATGTGGAACAAGCAGTGGATTCATTCCAGATACGTCGTGGTAACCCGAATCTGAAGTCGTACATGTGCTATCATACGGAGCTGACTTACGAGTGGAAAAAAGGCATCTTTTACACCAACTTATGGGGAGCCTATGACTATCGTCCCAATGCCATTATGGACGAGAAGATTCAAGAAGGCAACAAAATAGTGCAGACTTGGGACAATCAGAAGGATTGGCAGAAACTCTCCGGACGTGCCATGCTCCGCGTAGGACCCATCCGCGACATTCTGCAATTTTCTTTTACGGGCGGTGTCAACCATTACATGAGCCATGGCAATCACTACTCGCATACCTACACCAACTGGTTTTGTGAGGCAGAAGCCTCATTAAACTACAAACAGTTCTCTCTGTTCTGGCAGATAAACACCAATTGGAACAATTTCTGGGGAGAAACCCTCTCGGGAGGAGAAAACATTCAGATGTTAGCTGTATATTACAAGCATAAGAATCTTCGGGTAGGAGTCGGTGCATTCAATCCTTTCACCGACAACTATAAAGTACAAAGCGAAAACTGGAATAAATTCGCATCCTACAAGACAAATAATTATATAAAAGAAAGCTCCCGCATGTTCCTGGTGAACTTTTCCTACAACTTCTCGTTCGGCCGCAGTTTCAAGACAGCACAGCGGAAGGTAAACAACAGTGACAATGACTCGGGAGTAATGGGCACGGGGAAATAGGCTCAGACCATTTTATTAATTTCCCCGTCAATCAGATGTATCGTCCGGTCGGTGAGCTGCGCCAGTCCTTCATCATGGGTTACGATAACAAACGTTTGTCCGAAACGGTTACGTAAATCAAAAAAGAGCTGGTGCAGTTCTTCCTTATTATGGGTATCCAAGCTGCCGGAAGGTTCATCTGCCAGCACCACTGCTGGATGATTGATGAGAGCACGGGCCACCGCCACACGCTGCTTCTCACCTCCCGACAACTCATTCGGCTTGTGGGAGGCCC
>ENA-OORS01000125-OORS01000125.1-human-gut-metagenome-genome-assembly--contig:-NODE-125-length-18361-cov-1.680323_pt1 | contig 18361 bp, 10 predicted proteins | sample MGYA00241170_ERZ501198 | MGnify/ENA primary metagenome ERZ501198 (study PRJEB25962, sample SAMEA2042553) | human gut metagenome | biome: human gut; feature: human-associated habitat; material: faeces... | reverse complement strand
GATTGGCATTGTGGGCCCAATGTCCGGCGAAGTCATCCGTGCAAAGTTGGTTTTCCGGGTCCTGTCCAGACTAAGTTTTTTTAGTTATTTAGTTTATTATCAGATATGTATAGCTAACATGTCTTGTTTCTGTGTTGTAATTAGTTGGTTTTTCGAGTGTTTTTGTAGTCTATAAAAATGATTTATTTCTAGGATTTGGGGTATCCCAGATTGTTTCAACAAATTCTAATTCTAGAATAAAATATCAACAGTTCATGCATGATAAAGAAATAATATATCCCCAAATGTAGTTTCAGGGATCAAATAAGATGGAATAAAGACATGATATATTAGTGGCGGTTTAAAACAGATTAAAATGATTCCATCCATTCACTTGACCGACAGATGTTTTTATATCCCTATCTCCATTATAAATCGCGAAACATTGTTCCGTTGGAGTATTGGATAGTTTAGCCCATTTTGAAATACCTTTAAAGAAATCCGGTGAATAAGTTGCTCCTGATTTGATTTCATAGGCATACTGTTTTCCGCCAACCATTCTTAATAAGTCAACCTCATTGCCAGTGCTATCACGCCAAAATGATAATCCCGGTTCGACACCTCTATTATAGGATTCTTTTACAAATTCATTGATGACAAGATTTTCAAACAATCCTCCACGTAAAAAATGAGTAGTTATTTGTTCTGCATTTTGTATGTCAAGTAAAGAACAGGCTAGCCCAGTATCATAAAAATATAACTTAGGAGTTTTTACCAATCGTTTGGCATAATTATTATAATCTGGTTTCAGTAAATAACAGATATAACTTGCTTCTAATATAGATAACCAGTTAGTAGCTGCTGTGACAGAAATTCCACATTCATTTGCTAATGATGAAAGATTTAATAATTGCCCTATGCGACCTGCACATAATTTGAGGAATTTAATAAATTTACTTAGATCCCCAATATTACGTAATAATCTCACATCTCTTTCTACATATGTTTGTATATAGAAAGGATAATAATCATCCGGATTTATAGTTTTGTCATAAATGCGTGGATAAGCTCCCTTAAAAATTTCTTCATTTACACTGGATGGCAATATTTCTCCTTTTTCCATTTCATAATGCGAAAACGGTAGTAGCTTGAGTACTGCCGTACGTCCAGCTAATGATTGATTCACACTTTCCATTAATAAGAAGTTATGAGATCCGGCCAGCATATACATACCTTCTTTATTCTCTTTATCGGTATGCGTTTGGATATAAGAGAAAAGTGACGGAACTCTTTGAACTTCATCGATAATTGTTTTATCCGGGTAGGTGGAAAGAAATCCTCTCGGATCATCTGTAGCAAATAGTCTCATATCAGGATCTTCCAAAGACACATACTCATAGTCCTGAAAGGAATTCCTCAATAATGTTGATTTTCCAGATTGTCTAGGTCCTGTCAATGTAACAATCGGATATTTATTTGCCATTTCAATTAGCTTGGATTTCAGTATTCGTTCTATCATTGCTGCTCTTATTTTACTGTTTGCAAATTTAATCTTTAAAAGTGAATTTGCAAAACTTCTCTGTTTTTTAATTTAAAGTTCTCTATTTATATTAGATCTTTTATAATCATATCTGCAGCATATTATAAGTAATTATAATTTAAGCAGCCTGTCATTGAGCTGGATTTAAACAATGGCAAGCTGCTTATTATTTATCTTATATTCAATAATATACCTTCTATCTGTTCTACGGAGCGTATCAAAGCTATTTTAGCATCAAAGAATTTCTTAAAAACAAGAACTTACATTCAACAACTGATTCGCATGAATAATTAAGGTTGCATTGCTTCATTTTAAACAGTGATGCTTATGACTAATTATTTTCTAGTGCTGTATTCAATCGGAGAACACCTTCCAAAAGAGAAGCTCCACTTGCTTGTGCGCCCATAGAAGCAATATTTCCAGTAAATATGGATCCCCAATAATAGTTACAATACATTTCCGGATAAGTTCCACGAATCAAGTTTGCGCTCAACGTTTCTGCATTTTTTCGCAGGAAAAGAATCAGATTCTGCCTAAGTGTACTATTAGCAGCTTCATCCAATGCCAAATTGACTATATAAGGAATCAAAACAGCTTTAAAGATGCTTTGGTCCATAGACGGACCTTCATTACGCAAAATGCCATTAGTTAAGCACCTATTACTGGTTGTGACATAGCTAATTACTTTTTCTGCACATGTCAGATAATATTTTTCATTTGTAATATGATACAATTGCCTACTTGCTTCTCCATACGTACCTTGCGTATAGGTTAAAGGAGGTTCCTCTATTCTACCATCTCCCAATGTTAAGTAATTATTGTCGTAGGCAAATTTATGAAGTATTTTAGCATCTGATAAATACTTATCTTCATTGTATTTTTTATACAATTTGGCAGCCATCAAAGCACCGGGAGCATTGGTACATATATTCCGGCTTCGCCCATTAGAATTATTTTCATTATTCCAAGGAAGTCCAGTTCCTTTATCATCTGTCCATTTTCGTGTAATAATGTAAGCGTCATACAACCTCTTGGCTGTATCGGCAAACTTATTATCGTCTAACACTTCTGACATTCGTAACAAAGTCAGACCAATCCAACACATATCATCAGTATATGGATTTGAAAAGCCTGTAGGATCGTTGTTGTCGTGATGATAATTATTTCCATGATTTTGAAACCATCTTTCAAAATATTCTTTATATGTCGCAGCCAATATAGGATTATTATCTTTGATACGTTCATAAGAATACAATACCACATCAATAGCATGAGCCTGTTGCCAATAAATATAAGTATTAGCCGAATTTCCAGATATATTTTGGGGTGATACCCAAAACGTTCCTTTCGTTTTATCCATAAACTGTTCAATAAGCACATACGTACAACTATCTGCCAAAGGCACTCCCTTATTCGATGGAATAGCAGTAATGGTGACTCTTTCTGATTTTCTTCCGTAGTTATCCACCACAACAACAGATATGAAATAAGGCTCTGCGGATGTCAACCGGAGTACATACCCTTCTCCTTTCTGGATCGTATTCACTCTTTTTTCGTCATTGGAACCTTTCTGTTTATAATAGATTTCTACCCCTAGCATATTGGTCACAGTAATCGGATTCGTCCATGTTAGATAAAGTTCATTGGGATTTTGTGTAATCTTAGCCTTCAAATTCGTCACTGGTGCAATTGTTATTTGCGAAGTATCGGTGTTACCTTCTATTGTATTGGCATCCTGTTCATTTGTTTCTCCACAGCCAATACATGAAAATATAAAAATTAAAAACAATACATATTTATTCATTGCGATTAGTAATAAACGATTGAAATGCTGTGGATATTTACAAATATCCACAGCATTTACAATCCCCATTTATAGTTTATTTATTTTTCGGTCAACCTTTAGTTTCCTTCTTCCCATTCGATAGCTTGGTCCTCATCCGGAATTTGAGTATTGATTTGACGTTCTAATGTCAACGAACCCATTACATGAAATTCAGTTTCGACACCGGGAATCGTTGTATAGTCTTTGAACGTATAGTTGATATTATTGATAATAATGGTTCGGTGCATTAAGTAGGGACGGATAGCGTCCATTGACTCCGTGATACTGTAAGAAGCAGTGATCTCATTATTAAAATCATCTTTACCGAGCGCAAACTGCATTTTATTATTTGGATCTGCCGGAGAAAGCGTTACTGTTCCATTATTGTTGAATTTTGCTTTAATCCGATACCCTTTCCTGTCTTGACGAGTTTCATCAAATAAACCTGCATAGAAGAATAACGTTTCATCGTCAACTACATACATCATGACATAATTCTTCACGTATGGTGCATCTGTTTCTGAACCATTCAAATATGTTTTGTAATTTACAGCACTATAATTTCCTGAATAATCATTGAATGGCATCACACGAAGCAATGCCTTCCGATAGTGCTTTCGATAGTTTGGGGTATAGTTTCCATCAGGTGATTCTTCGATAGTCAATGGTAATACCCATTTGTCTGATAAGTCGATGCCCTCCATTGAAAAGTCGATAGGCATTAATGCTACATCTTGCCCGGCATTGATCTGCACCGTTTCTGAATGAGAGTAGAATTTTTTTGGCAATACTTGATAGTACAAGTCGGTACGATTATTGAAGCGTTCTTGGTTTAGTACTTTTAAGGTATCTGTATCCAAACCAACATGTACTGTAATGTTACGTTCATTGGTGGTAGATCCGCTCACAATGATTGGTAACTGAAATGTCGTCTTTTCATTACCAGATCTATAGCGTACATTGATTCGAGACACACCATCACTGTTAATGGGAGCTTTAAATGATATATAATGTGTAAACTGTTCATTTTCCCATTCATCATTGCACGAACTACATAAGCCGGCTATGGGTAACAGATATAATAAGATATTTTTCAGTTTCATATTCTAGTTTTTTTAGATTAATCATTGTAGGTCCATCCCGGGTTTTGGGTCAGAAGTTTATTTCGTTTCAGTTCACTGTGCTTGATGGGCCAAAAATACATTTTCGGTGAGAAAGTAGCAGAAAGATTTGATATAGGAACCGGTGTGTGGAACAGGTCTTTATTGGCATTACTCATAAATGTATAACAACCGTAAACAGGCATTGCTTCCTCTACTTCCGCATCTTTCCAGCGTCGAAGATCATAGTAGCGTTTTCCTTCAGCAAAGAGCTCAATCTGACGTTCGCGTTTTAGTTTGATGCGAAATTTAATCGGGTTACTATATGTATCTGCATCATAATCGGGCACCCCGGCACGCATGCGTATTGGTTTTATACCTGTACGCATATCTTCTACGTTGCGGCTGATTGTGTAAGTGATGGAGCCATCCCAAGAAGGAACTTCATAACTAGCAGTCAATTCATTCAAAGCTTCTGCATACATCAGCAGGATATCAGCATATCGAATAGCTGGTTCATCTTTATCTTTTACCTTGGCTGCATCGCTATTATAATAGGTATCATCAGGATGCACATATTTAGCTACCCCAATGCCGGTGCGCAACCAGAACATACTATTTGCATAACCATTTCCATCTCCGCGATAATAGAATACTTGTTGATCTTGATTCTGAACTTCTGGTTCATTACCTAGATGCCAGTACATACCATTATAAGCAATGGACGCATAGAAACGTGGTTCACGTTCAGCATATTGCAAAGATACTCCATTTGGAAGCGGTTTGTGATCTGTATTATTTGTTGTATAACCAGTTGCGCGAGGGCGAGTATCTATGCGTCCTTGATAAGCTGGAGTACCTGCATATTCAGAGTTCATTCCCGGACAGTCAGTGCCATCGCTCATATAATAGGCATCTACCTGTTTCATGGTGGCGCCGTGCGTATTCCATCCTTTAGCTACAGTGGGCAATTGATGAATGACCATATCTTTGATGCGTTCACCGGAAATATTTTTTCCACGAGTAAAAATCAATTCAGGATTGTCCATAGCAGTTACCTGTCCGTTGAATAGAGAACGATAAGATTCGAACGGATCAATATTCTGCCAACCTTCTGGAAAATTTTTATAACTATATTCCGGGTGAATCGGAGGAGCGATGGTAGCAGGAAAAGCAATAGAATGAGTCGACCGGAAATCGGCTGTATAAATATGGTAAACGCCTAGTCCCATCACATCTTTGCAAGCAGCTGCTGCTTTAGCCCATTTACTGTTGTCGTATACAGGATTTAATAAACGTTTCCCGTCACGGTTGGTCATTTGCTGTGCATACGCATCATCGTTGCCATTCATTAGCGGACTTGCAGCATAAAGCATTGCCAAAGCACGGGTAGCTAAGGCGGCACCGCGAGTAGGACGGGTAATGGAAAGCTGGTCTCTTTTCAAAGGTAAACCCTGTGCTGCCAAGACCATCTCTTTAGCGATATAATCTACACATTCATCGTATGTATTGCGGGGAAGTTCCAAATCTTCGTATGACTGATTGTAATCAAAACCCTCATCCGGAACCAGTGGAATAGGACCATACTTCCGGAGTAACAACCAATAGTAATAGGCACGAACAAAGCGGGCTTGTGCTTTGAGGTCAATGATTTCCTCCGCACTATGCTCAATGCTCATATCTGCATACTGGATGAAAATAGAAGCCTGTCGAATACCATTATAACAACGGTTCCAAGTATCTTGGAAAGTGTTTTCATCGTATGCTCCTTCACGGAATTTATTATAAGATAAAGCACCGCCTTTGGTTCCACTGTAACATCATCATCGCCATAATACATGCAATCATCAAACACAAAAGGTGTATTACGTTTACTTGCAACATCACAACATTGTCCCAACAAATAGGTATACGCCTGTGCCAACCATTGTTCTGTTTTTTTATAGTCGGTAAAAACTTTATCAATTGTTTCTCTATCCTCAAAAATGTAATCAGAATCCAAATAATCGGAACAAGAAGTGGAACTGATCGCAAAAATTGCGACTAATAGTATATATATTTTTTTCATATCATTAATCATTTATAAGTTAACGCTCAAACCTAACGTTACGGATTTGGACAATGGATATTTCTCTCCATTATTGCTACCCATTTCCGGGTCCCAGAGTTTGAAACTAGACCATGTAAGTAAATTGGTTCCAGTCAAGAAAATACGTACATTATTAAAATGTATTTTGTTAACCAGTGCTTTGGGAAGTGTGTAGCCGATATCAACCGTTTTCAAACGTACGTAGGAACCGTCACGCAACCAGTAAGTAGAGTTGCGGTAGTTATTAGTATAAGCATAAATCGTTGTATTTCCATTTCCTTGGTCCGTGTAACTTAGGCGGGGGAAAGTAGCATTGGGATCCTCGTTGGCTGCAATACCTAATTTCTCGGCAGTATCCGCATCTACCCAGCGATTATCCAAAGTTCCTTTAATAATATTACCCCATTGCCCTTCGCTGAAAGCTCTGATACATTTCCCGGACAAGAAAAACTGCGACTTGCCCGCGCCTTGAAAATGCAAATTGACATCAAGTCCTTTCCATTTAACAGAAAGCCCAAGACCATAAATCAGATTCGGACGATTAGTAGCTCCTACTGCTACAATATCGTTGTCATCCACTACACCATCACCATTTACATCTTTGTATTTAATATCACCGGGCATTACAGGACCATACTTTTGAGTAGGACTATTGCGAATATCATCGTAATCCTTGAACAGTCCTAATGCAATCAATCCTTTATTCTGGTTCACTCGATAGCCCTTTTGCATTTGATAGGGATATACATTGTTAGCTTCGTCTCTTTCAATAATCTCATTTTTGCTGTAAGTCATATTACCACGTACTGTCAAACTTACCTGATTGAACCTCTGTTTGAAAGAGAAATTGCCATCGAATCCCTTGGAATTTACTTTACCGACATTTGCAAAAGGACTCTTTCCTTGCAGGCCAATCATGCCAGGCAAATACTGGCGTTGCATGAAAATTCCGCTACGGCTTTCATCAAAGTAATCAACTGTCAATTTGAATTTGTCATCAAACAAAGCCAAATCTACTCCCAAATCTTTCTTCGTTGCCACCTCCCAAGTAACTTGGTCGGAAGCTAGTTCTGTGTAAGTTAATCCTGTGAATCCATAAGAACTACCGTAGTTTGCCCAATCATAACTATTGCCTTCGCCAATTGCGTACAGATAAGGGAAACGTACATCTGCATTGTTATGACGAATCTTATCATTACCTACTTTACCATAAGAGAAACGCACTTTGAACATACCCATCCATTTCCAATTCTTTTTGATAAATGATTCTTCTGCAATGTTCCATGCTAAAGAGTATGCTGGGAAGAAACCGAAGCGATGTCCTTTTGCGAAATTCTCCGAACCATTATAGCCGAAGTTGAAATCTACGAAATATCGATAGTTCCAGTTATACGCAATTCGCCCTGCCAATCCTTGATTACGTCTGTTGACACCATTTTTCAGATCATCACCTAAGTCTTGTGTTTTGATGTACGAGTCCTGTGTGTATTTCAACGTAGCATTGAGATGATGTGCCTTAAAACCGCGTTCCCAATTAAGCATCATATCTAAAAATTCACGACGGTTACCGCTAGAACCACTTTCTTGATGCATATTGCTACTGTCCGAAATTTTCTTGAATACCAAATTTCCATTTTCATCGCGTGAACGTTCGGCACTCCATTGCTCAGGCCATTTACGACGATTGATGTGATTGTTATTATAGGTATCATAGCCGAAGCGTCCAACAAATTTCAGACCTTTGGTGATAAACTTCAAATTCTGTTCCAACGTAATATTTGTCTGAATCACATTTTCCCAGTTTTCATTGAATCCAGTCTGTGTAGCTGCTACCCATGGGTTTGTTTTGTTGCCTGTACCTACTGCCGGAACACGACCGTTGGAATAAAGTAAAGGAGTACGAATGGCGGTATAGCCAAAAAGTTCACCCCATACATCTGCATCACCCAGTCCCGGACTGTTTCTCTTAGATAACCAACCGGATACACCTAACTTTAATAGTGTAGTTTTCGTGATATCAATATCTGTATTCAGACGATAGTTGTAACGACGATAGTTTGCATTAGTGTTGTAATCGTCTTTCAACGCTTTATCAGTGTTGTACATGCCTTCTTCATCAAGGTAACTAATAGAGGCGTAATACCGTGCAGTAGAACCACCACCGCTTAAATTCAGGTTAACGCGGTGTTGCCATGAGCCTTTCCTCAACAATAAATCCATCCAATCCACATTCGGATAGAGATCTGGGTCTAATCCGTTTTTTAGAATCTCCAGTTCCTCCGGTTGATATACAGGTTCATAATTGCGTGTAATTCGTGACTCATTCAATAGGTTTGCATACGAAATCCCGTCTTCAAATTCAGGTGTAATAGTGCGCATGTTGTAGGTGGTTTGTGCCTTTATGTCGATCTTGATTTTCCCGGATTTACCATGTTTAGTGTTAATCAATACAACGCCATTAGCTCCTTTAGAACCGTATATTGCAGTAGCGGAAGCATCTTTCAAGATAGAAAAGTCTTGAATATCCTCAATGTTGATTTCATCCATGCTACGTTCGAACCCATCTACTAAAATATAAGCACCGGTTCCAGCCCCAAATGTGGAAATACCGCGAATCCAGAATTCTGAAACATTTTGTCCTGGTTGACCGGAAGTCTGGCGGGCTAATACACCTGCAACGTTACCTGCCAAAGCATTAACAACACTAGACGACGGATTAGCCATCAGATGTTCCATGTCTACTGTAGTGATGGCACCGGTTTGTACCAATTTACGTTGTGCACCGGTACCTGTGATTACAACCTCATCAATAGTAGTAGCTACATCTTCTTCCATTTTTATATTGACCGAACGCTGTTCCTTAATCAATACTTCTTGTGTCTTATATCCAATATATGAGAAGACCAGTCGGTTATAAGGTTCTACTTTAATGGTATATTTCCCGTTGATATCAGTAATGGCTCCTAATCCGGGAACATCCTTGACGATAATATTCACACCAATAAGCGGTTCCTTATTACTGTCAGAAACAATACCCGATACAGTAACAGTTTTCTGAGCCATTGTGTCGGTTACTACACATAGCAACAGTATACATAAAATTGTTATTTTTTTCATTTTTATACGGTGTTTATTCATTAATATCTTCTTCAGGCACATCTTCTTCAAGGCCAATCTTTCTGATTCGATAGTTGTTGGCGTCTCCCACATATATCGTATTATCACGCTCATCCCACGCAATTCCTTTAGGCCGGTTAAAACGTGCATCTTCTCGTAAGCGGCCATTTGCATACCCCCATGGGTTTGAATTCAAACTAGCGCTACCACGTCCGGCATAGGTAGTCACTTGACCCAAAGGAGACAAGATACGAATGGCATGATTATGCCTGTCTGTCAAATAGAAGTCATATTCATCCGAATTTCCGGCATATTCTGGGTTCTTTACAAATACACCAGAGTAGGGATTACCGAATCGAGCCTGATTACCGACCCCATCCTGATAAACATAAGTGTCTTTGTTACTATTAACACCTGCAATGACATAGGGAGCGGTAAAGGTTTCCCCATTGAAATCTGAGCGAAGAATATAATTGCGATTGATGACCATGAAATAAGCATATTTACCAGTTGGATGAATCATAATATTGAACTCCCATTCTTTGTCTTGCACTTTTAATATTGTCTGAGCGGCATCATCTGCTGTACCAGGTCTGACAGGGGTTGTTCTCTTTCCTGTTGCAAATTCCTCTATAACATATTTCTTTACCCGATAAAGCAGACTGTTCTGGTAATTGGAGAAGTAGAGGTCGCCAGTAGTAGGATGTATTGCAGCAGCTTGGCATCCTTGGTTCTGTGCGATCACCCTTCCATTGCCCCACGTGAACCCACACGGCTTCGTTCCTCCTTCAATTCGATCGAACATCATAACAGCCGTACTATTAACATTTCCTTGCGCTAATCCTACAATCATGTGATATTTTCCATTGTCATCTTTATAGAAATCAATGGTTCGGCAACGCTGTGAGCCTACAAATGAGTTCTTGGGAATCATTGTATAGACCTGCTTGTTTGTGAAGTCAAAACAACGAATACCTTGTCCTACACCTTCAGCGTCCCCTGCGTCTTCTGCATCATATAGCAAATTATGGTCCTCCGGGTCCCAAGTCATAAAACAGGGATTCGTAATGGAGCCACAATCATTAAACGGACCATCTTTTGCTGAATTGGAACCTTGCTCACTAGTTGCACCACACAAGGAACTTACCACCACTTGGCGTTGATATTCAAACTTAATTTCGGCTACCTCGGCTGAATAGATTTCTTCTCCTTGTTTGATAGTTACCTGGATTTCACCCGAATAAGCCTTCGTTGGTACAATACAATATATGACAGTTGATTGTACGTTGACCACAGGCGCCTTCTGTCCGCCGATAGTGACTTCTATCAGAGACGGGTCATTGCCGAAGTTTTCTCCATAAATAAGAACCTTCTGACCTGCAGCACCATTAGTCGGACTGATTTCCTTGACACTAATAGGAAGCTGCGGATTAAAGGGACTGCCACCACTTCCTTGAGCCGGAGTGACTTCTTTTCCATTATCGCAACTCTGTAATAGAAAAGTGGTCAATGTAAACATTCCCCATAAAATGCCCAAACAGGCTTTCATTACTTTTTGTTTCATAATAAATTAGATTAAATATGTTAATAAAATCGCATAAGCAATAAGTATTACTTGTTTTTCTGTATAGGATATTTATTTCTGAAAGTAGGGTGCCACTTCCAAGATGGAAGGTGCGTTACTCTTGACGGAAGGCCATCCATCGTTACTCCAAATCAGTTTATCCATTAAAACATATCTTCCGTTTTCGGCTTCTTTCTTCTTGTAACCGTGGTAGATGATCCAGTCAGTTCCTACATCATCCTGAATCAGAATGGAGTTATGTCCAGGTCCTGCCCAAGTTTCATTGCCACTCATAATGATTTCACAATAATCATACAACATATCCCTTCCTGTCTTATCTAAATAAGGTCCAAGCACATTCTTTGAACGCCCTACCACAGTTTGATATGTACTGGTTGCTCCATTACAACAAGTTCCTATGGAAGCAAACAAGTAATAATATTCTCCACGTTTGTATATGTTGGTCCCTTCAAAACGATTTCCACAAATACGCTTCTTCAGGACTGGGGTTCCATCCGTTTTTTTCTTTATTTCCAGGCCATTATCCGTGAGTTCTGTAGCATAGATACCCCGAAAACTTCCCCAAAACATATATTTTTTGCCATTGTCTTCATAAAAGAACTGGTCAATGGAATTTTGTACCCCAATCACTTTCGAGTCGATCAAACACCCTTTGTCTATAAATGGTCCTAGAGGAGAGTCTGACACAGCAACTCCTACATTACTTCTCCACTCATCTCCCCATATAGCCCATGAATAATAAAGTACATAATGATTATTGAAATAACGTATCTCTGGTGCCCAAATATTGTGGTCGCCACCCCAAGTGGGGCGAGTAGCATCCGTGAAAGCTGTACCCTTATACTCCCAATTCACCAAATTTTTGGAACGATAAATAGGAACATTTCGAGTATTCTCTGTTCCATAGAGATAGAAATAACCATCTTGGGCACGAATTACTGTAGGATCTGGTGCGCTAAAAGCAATAATCGGATTGCAATAACCACGCACTAATGTCAATATCCGGACAGACTTATCTATTAACACTGTTTCGCTATCGGCATTCGTTAGACACAGAGGAAGTAGATAGTACGTAGGATGTAGTTTAGTTGATTGAATAGTTAATTTCGTAGAAGCTTGATTATTCCCTGCAGAATAAGTCAATCCACCAAGAGTATACGAGTCATCAGGTAGCAACTCATAAGATGTTCCATGAGCTGCATTATAATCATTTACCAACTGTACAGCCTCTGGTGCAACACTTAACGTACAATGAAATGTACTCTGGTTTGTGCCACTAAAATCATAATAAGATTTAATGTCTACTTCTACTTTTTCTTGGTTTAATAGTATTTCTCCGCTAATACTCTCCAACTTGACAATAGCTGCTTGGACATCTATCGTAAGAAGTAAATTTCTTTTGTTTTCTTGAGCGCTAACCGATGCACTTTCTAACCGAAGAGGGAGTACATAATTAGTTTTTTCCCTCTTCCATCTTGAGAAGATTTCAGAGGAATGAAATTGAATTTCTATACTTTTTTGTTTCTCATTCGCTTTCAGTGTTAACATTTCCTCTAGCTGATAAAGATCTTCTGGAAGCAGTTGAAAGTTTGTTCCATTGTTAGAATTATAAGCTTTCAATTCACTGTCACTCCAAGTTTTCAATCGAACAGATATCTCTCCATTCAAAAGGGTACTCTTGCAAACAAGCACATTGTATGAAACGAAATTCTGGTCGGGCACTAGATTCAAATTCTGGAATCCATTCTGTTGTAAATACACAGATACATTAGTCTCATCTCCTTCTTTTCCATTCGACTCTTCATTATTATCGCTTGTCGAACAGGAAAACCAGAATAGTGTGCTCAATAGCATTACTAGATTCCATCGAAGAATTGATACAGTAGATAAGTTACACATAATATCACTCCCTAATAGAAAATTACTTGCTACCACTCAATTTATTCATTAACACTTGCATCCAGTATCCTCCAATCACGGAACGTGCTCTGAAGCCAACCCACTTACCACTATCAGTATGATGCCAGTCACTGATAGGTACACGAGATACTGTCTCGTTAATATATTTATAAACAGGATCAGAGAATTTCTGGAAAGTTTCCTTGTCTGATGACATAGCTGCCGTCCACATGATCCAATCGGATTTGGTGTATTCTTTGCGGGAATCCAAAGGAAGTCCGTAAAGATTCTGTTTAGTCAGGTAATAATTGAGCTCTTTTTCGATTACATTGTTAGGGAATAAATTCAGGTTCCATAACTTATCCCAAACCATGTTATATTTTTGACTCCAGGTATCTTTACGGTCAAAAGCCAGACGGTAATGATCTCCCTCATTCGCCATTTCTTCCCATTTCACCGCCATTTTCTTGGCTATAGCCGCATATTTGTCTGCTACATCATTCAATCCGAGCATCCGAGCAATTTCACTGTATCCGGCCACTCCCATGATCGCTTTCACGGAAAGATTGGCATTATGAGCCCAATGTCCGGCGAAGTCATCCGTGCAAAGTTGGTTTTCCGGGTCCTGTCCATACTCTACTAAATAATTAGTCCATGTTGTCAAAATGTCCCAATATTTCTTAGCATAATCGGCATTACCTTCAATTTTTGAAATAGCTGCAGTTAGAATCACCATATTACCACTTTCTTCAATCGGCATGTCACCACCATAAACTTGTCCATTAGCTATTGGATAAGTGCCAAGGTCATGTGCTGCAAAAGGTTTATTCCAACGCCCACTTGCACTATATTCGAAAATGCTAGTCATCATGGCTTTTTCCAAGTCTGGATTATAAACGAGGAACAAAGGGGCGGACGGATAGGTCAGATCGACTGTATTGATACAACCATTACTGTTATTCTCTTTAGAGAACCACATCAGGTTACCTTCTTTGTCTGTGAAAAGTTTATGGGCGGAAATCACTTGACGATATGAAGCAGAACATATTTCTGCATATTTTTTACCACCTGCTTTTTCTGCATCGCTATAAATAAGTTCATCAAGTGCACGACAACGCTCCATAATGGATTGATAGTTATCTCTCAGTTTTTCGAAAGCATCAAAAATTGTCACTTTACCATCATGTTTCCAATATCCCATACGTTTCTCATACATATATTCAATGGAATAAATGTCATCATAACCGATCATCAAGAAACCATCTTTACCATCTTTGGTAACAGTTCCAAAATTATGTACATAAGCCATTGCAGGAGTATTTTCTTCCCGACGAGTAACCCATTTGGTTTTACTTGAAGCTAAAGTTCCATTTTTAACAAAAGCTTCCTTCATTCCGCTATAGTCACCCAAACTTATAGATTTTCCTGCTCCATTTACACTACCAAGATATACATATCCCCAGTCAGCACAAATCAAATCACCTTTACGATCACATATCGGCTGGTTGATGGTGCCAGCTTCTACATAACTAATACCATTTTTCGATAATGTACGTGCAATAGTAGGCTGAGTAGTCTCATTCACTGCTAATACTGGAGTCGTTTCTATATAGAATTGTACATCATGCTCTTTTTTATCAAGAGGACGCACGCGATAGGAGATGTAGTTAATCGGAGTTGACAACAAATCCAAGTCATCTATCAATTGAGGCGCTGTAAATACAACATCTAATTCGACAGGTCCGCAGGTGAATGTATAGTAACTGGAAGTGGCTAGTACATCTACCGATTTCTGTACAGCCTCATTTTCAAATGTTACTGCATTTTTCTTTTCACGATATAAACCAAAATCCACATAAGATCCTCCAGTTGTGTTATGACAATGCGCTGCAATCACATTTTTGCCATTACGAAGTTTTTTCTTGGCTTCATCTGAAAGTTTTAGGTTTACATTATTCTTCCATACGAGATCTGTAGCAACCAGTTTTTCTCCATTTAAATATAATTCGAATACATCGTCATGAGAATAAATAAGAAAAATATTCTCTGTTAAATCTAAATCATTTATTTCAAATGTACGTCGGATATAAATATCTGTATTATCTCCTTTCCATTCTGTGCGAACACGTGGCATATCACGGCTACCGAAAGCAGCTTTACCTTTTTTCCAACTACTATCATCAAACTGGAATTCTTGCCATCCATTTGCTGGTTGACTATTAGTATATGCAGCCTCCCAACGTTCCACATTTGTCATGGGAGCGATAGGTATTAGAGCTACTTGATCTTTACCCAGGAAACGATACACTTTACCATCTACGCGTAAAGCCCCTACTAATGGTTTCTTAGCTGTAGTCCAGTGTTCTGTACTTCCTTCCATTAATTTATCATAAGGAGACCAGATAGAGAAGTGAGGATCTGAAACAACGATAGGTACCGATGGAGTACGTAGCGCTATCTCTTTTACTGGTTTAAATAAGTTGCCGGTTTGAGCATTTGCGAATAAACCGACCGAAAAGGCCATTACTGTTAGTAGTTTCTTCATAAATATTTTCTAATTAATCTACAATTTTAAGGTTACCCATCTACAATCTTGTTTACCTATAAAGAAAAACAAACCCTACGTTTTCTTTTATTTCTCTTTTTACCTTCTTACTATTACCTTTTAAATGCAATCTTACCTTTCTTATCGCTATACCTAAATAATATATTAAAATCAGTACTGTCGAATATTTATAAATGCTAGAGGAAAAGTTTATATAGAATTGTGTGTTTCAGGTAGGACCCAGGAGTCATACAAATCCATTTGTTTTTCCATAGCATTTTATTTGCAACACTACAAAATAATGGAATTAATGCTAAATATTAGGAAAATCTGTGTTCAAGAAAGGACAAAATCTATTCTTTTTTCATATTTTGAGTGTTTTTAAAGTGCAAAATAAGTCTCTTACAGTGTGCTTTGAGTAGTTTTTTTCCTTTTTGAGCAATATTTATCCACTTTTATTAAGATAGTACAATGTTTTTGGAGGTTCTAGCTTTTAACGATGAGATATTGCTCATTTCGGATAGCTTTTGTAACTTTGCAATACGAAAGCAATACAGATTTTACTATCGCAAAATATACTCCATATATTAAACCTAGGTACGTCACTCGAGAGGGGACTACTGTCCTTTATGTTCGATATAACTACAATCGAACTAAGCGTACGCTTATCTCTACTGGATACAGTATTAAACCGGAACACTGGGATTCTAAAAAGAGATGGATTAAGCGCGCTTGTCCAAACTATGATGAAATTGATGCCTGCCTGATTAGAATAACATCCAAGCTTGGAGAAATTCTTACATATGCTAAGATAAACGGAATAAGTCCAACCGTAGATTTTGTTTTACTTGAACTAAAAAAGAATAGAGAATATGAGTTACGTCCTAATCGGGTAGATATCTTTGACGCATTAGAAAGATATATTACAGAAAAAGCTCCAGTTGTTTCTGCAGATCAAATAAAGGACTACCGAACACTTCGCAAACATCTGATCGCTTTCAAAGAACATTCATCGCAACCAATTACTTTTCATAACTTGAATCTTATATTTTATAATGAATTCATGGACTATTTATTTTATAAGGTTATAAAGCCCGATGGGAGTGTTGGCTTGCTCACTAATTCTGCAGGAAAAATTATACGTTTGTTAAAGGGATTTGTTAATTATCAAATAGATAAAGGAGTTATTCCTCCAATTGACTTGAAGCATTTTAAGGTCGTAGAAGAAGAAACTGATGCTATTTATTTAAGTGAAAAGGAACTTTCAACAATACACGAGTTAGACTTGTCAGATGATAAGCAATTGGAAGAGATTAGAGATGTTTTTATTACTGGGTGTTTTACAGGACTACGATATAGTGATCTCTCAACATTAAGTCCCGAACATATTGACTTAGATAATGAGATTATAAATCTCAAACAGAGAAAAGTGCATAAAGCTGTCATAATTCCTATGATCGATTATGTACCGGAAATACTCAAGAAGTACAACTATGATTTACCTAAAATTCCTAGATATATATTCAACGAAAGGGTTAAAGAATTAGGGCGAAGGGCAAAACTAAAACAGAAGATCGAAGTTGTTCGCAAGAAAGGGAAAGAACGGGAAAAGAGAGTCTATGAAAAATGGGAGATGATCTCTTCTCATACTTGCCGACGATCGTTTTGCACAAATATGTACTTATCCGGCTTTCCTGCCGGAGAACTTATGCGCATATCCGGGCATAAGAGTCCATCTGCATTTATGAGATATATAAAGGTTGATAATCTACAGGCTGCAAAAAGACTAAAAGAACTTCGAGCTAAACTTGCCAGGTAAAGATTGAAATATTTCATCTTAGTTATTTCAAATTATGTTCTATTTTTCATATATGCAGAAGAATTAAGATTCTATTGAATTGCTAAATAGAAAAAAGAAAGTCACATTTACATTATATATATTCCTTTTATTGAATATATATAGCATAATTCTTTATAAACATGTATTTTTTCCTACTATCGAAAACAAGTTTTGATATAATGAAACATGTCGTTGGTTTAAAAGGAACATCTCCTACCTTTAAAAGAAACTACTTATTGGTTTAAAATAAACCACACTATGGACTCCTGAATGGAGTTCTAACATCTACTTTCCTTATTACCTTAAGCTATCACACAATAACATTTCTCTGCAAAATAGCATAAAAAGATAGATAAATCATTCCAGAAAGCTTTATTTACGTCGAATTCATTCAACAAGAGTAATTATTCAATCTATTTGATTTTTAATATCTTAAAATGCTGCTAGTTTTTATGTCATAAAAGAAATTACATGGATAAATGAAAAGAGAGAGAGGAAAAATATTCATTTTTTCAGATTAGTCCATTTCTCATCTTAGACTACCACTACATTTATCCATTAACTTTTTATTTATTAAAAGTCTGCTCATAAATTAGAATTTTGTACTTCATTTAATAGCCACAACAACACAAAGACAATACAATATGAACATATTCTACTGTATTTCAATCAGTTAACAAACGACAATTTAGTCTGGACAGGACCCGGAAAACCAACTTTGCACGGATGACTTTGCTGGTCACTGGGCACATAATGCGAACCTTTCTGTGAAAGCGATCATGGGAGTAGCCGGGTACAGCGAGATGGCTCGGATGCTCGGATTGAATGATGTAGCAGACAAA
>ENA-OORS01000120-OORS01000120.1-human-gut-metagenome-genome-assembly--contig:-NODE-120-length-19024-cov-1.568717_pt1 | contig 19024 bp, 8 predicted proteins | sample MGYA00241170_ERZ501198 | MGnify/ENA primary metagenome ERZ501198 (study PRJEB25962, sample SAMEA2042553) | human gut metagenome | biome: human gut; feature: human-associated habitat; material: faeces... | reverse complement strand
CACAAGAATACAATCTTAGTGTATCAGGAGGAAATGAAAAGAGCAACTATGCATTTTCAGGCAACTATACAGACCAGACAGGTATTATCAAGAATTCTGGTTATGAACGCTTTGCTGTTCGTGCCAATATCGGAAGCCATGTGAAACCCTGGTTAAATACGGGACTAAATATCAACTTCACCCGTTCGTTAACTAAGTTTGCCAAGTCAAATTCTTATGATTATAGCATCATCCGTTCTGCCATGCTTTATTTACCGACATTATATGTAGGAGACAAGACAGAAGATGATTCTTATGCATGGTTGTCAGCCAATCCACGTACATACGTTAATACAGCTAAAGATGAGCTGAAGTCAATCAATGTATTTACTTCTGCGTTTGCCGAGATTAAAATCCTCGACTGTTTGAAATTCCGTCAGAATCTAGGTATCAGTTATTCAGTAAACGATCGTGCAAGTTACTACAATCGTGAAACAGGAGAAGGTAAAGCATCTAACGGACGTGCTGGTAAGAGTGATAATTTCTGGCAAAACTTAACAGCAGAATCATTGATTACTTTCGATAAGACACTTAATAAGTTACATCATCTCAATGTAGTAGCCGGTTTCACTTACGAAAAATCGGACTGGGGTGGAAAAACAATGAATGCATCCAACTTCCCGACTGACATCACACAAGACTTCGATATGAGTCAGGCATTAAATATTGAAACACCGGCCAGCTATCGAGGACAAGCAGTTCTAGTCTCTTTATTAGGACGTGCCAACTACACATTCAAGGATCGTTATATTTTCACAGCATCATTCCGTCGTGACGGTTCAAGTCGTTTCGCTCCGGGAAATAAATTCGCGAACTTCGCTTCAGGAGCAGTAGCATGGACCATATCGGAAGAAGAATTCATCAAAAACCTGAATATATTCAGTAACTTAAAGTTGCGACTCAGCTACGGTCAAACTGGTAATCAAGCTATCAGCAGTTATCAGACTATCGCTTCACTTGCACCATCCAATTACCCTCTGGACGGAACATTAAGCAGCGGATTTGCAGGACAAACTTACAAAGGTCCTTTGAATGATAAACTCAAATGGGAAACAACCGATCAATATAATGTCGGACTCGACATGGGATTCTGGAATAACAGAATTAGTTTATCCGCTAACTATTATTACAAGAAAACCAATGACCTGCTACAAAATGTATCTATACCGAACAGTACTGGTTATACTACAATGTGGACGAATTTCGGCCATGTAAAAAACAAAGGACTTGAACTAACTGGTAAAATCATTGCATTAGATAAAAAAGACTGGAGCCTAGACTTCGACGGCAACATCTCTTTTAATAAAAATGAAATCGGAGGTTTAACAGCTGACCAATATGCTAACCAATTATGGTATAGTGCCAAAGAAGTATTTCTGCAAAGAAACGGACTACCTATCGGAACAATCTTCGGCTATATAGAAGACGGCTTCTATGATAATATAGCAGAAGTCCGTGCAGATCCAATATATGCTAAAGCATCTGATGATGAGGCTCGCAGAATGATCGGTGAAATCAAATATCTGGACAAAAACAATGACGGAAAAATAACGTCAGAAGACCGCGCCATCATCGGTGATACCAATCCTGATTTTATTTATGGTTTGAACGCCAATTTGCGATGGAAAAATCTGACTTTGGGATTGTTCTTCCAAGGAACTCATGGAAATGATATTTTTAACGGAAACTTGACTAATATCGGAATGAGCAGTATTGCAAACATCACTCAAGATGCTTATGATTCACGCTGGACACCAGAGAATGCAGCTAACGCCAGATGGCCTCGCGTCACTACTGCAATGACTCGTGACATGAAACTCTCCGATCGTTATGTAGAAGATGGTTCTTACTTCAGACTAAAAACGATCAACTTAAACTACAATTTCGGTTCAGTCATAAAAGGTATTAGCAATTTGTCTGTTTTCGGTACAGTAACAAACGTATTCACGATTACAGGTTATAGTTGGTTTGATCCGGATGTAAACGCCTTTGGTTCTGACGCTTCCAGAAGAGGAGTTGATATTTTCTCATATCCAAGCAGCAGAACATATTCAATAGGTTTTAAATTAACGTTATAATCTCAAGAAATAATGAAAAAGAAAAATATATTCATATATCTGATGGCATCCAGCCTCCTATTATCCGGAGCAGTAATGACATCATGCGAAAGTATGATCGAAGAAAAGCCTTTCGACTTCATTGTCCCTGAAGATGTTGAGGATTCTGATAACGGTGCCGACATGTGGGTAACAGGAGTATATAACACATTACACGAAGCCATGTTCAGATACGGTAGTTTCCCACGTCCGCTGGATTATGACTGTGACTATATTTCCGGTGCAGTATGGCAGTTCAGCCAATTTGGAAGTGGTAACTTCCAGGGAGGTGACGGACAAGCCGATGTACTTTGGACCGGAATGTACTCTTTGATTAACCGGGCAAATATAGCGGTTTCTGAAATCAACAAGATGCAAAATGTATCGGAAGAATTTAAAAAGAATGCATTAGGAGAATGCTATTTTCTTAAAGCATGGGCATATTTCTATCTGGTACGTGCTTATGGAGCTATCCCTATTTATTCCGTCAGTGTAAACGAATCCGGGCAATATACTAATAATCCGCGCATTCCAATTGCACAAGTATACACGGAAACAATCATACCTTTGCTTAAAGACGCCAAAGATATGATTTATAAAAATTCGGACAATGGATTTAAACCCGGAAGAGTCTGTGCTGCAACTGCGGCAGGTTTGTTAGCCAAAGTATATGCGACTATCGGCTCTGCGTCCATGGCTACCGGAGAACAAATAACAGTAAAAACCGGCGCACCGTTTGTCATGCAGAATGTAAACGGCACTATGACCAAAGTATATACAGAACCTGTTCCGACAACATTCTCCAAGGATCAAGTTGCCGGTTACGAAAGCTTTTCCTCTCAAGAATATTATAGACTGGCCTACGAAATTGCAGGAGATATAATAGGAGGAGAATATGGAATACACAAACTTGAGGACTATGATTTGGTTTGGTCTCCTTCCGGCAAGACTTGTAGCGAACATTTATTCAGCTTACAAACTAAGTCCGGTGATGAATTATACGGTACATTATTCAGCTCGCACTACTGTGGCAGACTCAATGCAGCAGGAAATATAGACAATAGCTTAACGGTAGGATGTAGAAAACACTGGTATCTATTATTTGAAGAAAAAGACTACCGCGTGGACAAGGGAGTGTTGCATTGTTGGATACGTCAGAACTCTGATACAAGTTGGGGGGGTGGTTCATACTATCCGAACTTTGGGAAATGGCAACGTATGGTTGAAGCCAAAGAACCTCCGTTCGATAATCCTAAAGTAACCTCCGGATGGAGATGTGATGAAGGAGGATCAGAACAGTTCTTCGCTTTCACGACCAAATATTCACAACAAATAGCCGATCAGACTCAACCTCGAACAGATGCCAATTACCCATTTTTACGTTATGCTGATGTTGTTCTAATTTTTGCAGAAGCAGCTAATGAATTAAATGGTCCGACAAAAGAATCGGTAGACGCTTTAAATGATGTCCGCACCCGTAGTAACGCAACAGGTAAAGAACTGGCAAACTTTACAGATAAAACCAGCCTGCGTTCTGCAATCCTTGAAGAACGTGCAATGGAATTAGCCTTGGAAGGCGATCGTCGTTGGGATTTAATACGTTGGGGAATTTATTTGCAGGCAATGAATGCTCTAGGCGGAATGGATGAAGCCAATAACGTAAAACAACGTTCCAGTAAACATCTGCTATTCCCGATTCCGACTCTTGAAATCCTGACGAACCAAGGAATTAATGAGAATAATCCTGGCTGGGATTAATCACTTATAACCATGTAATAAAACAGATTATGAAGAAAATAAAATATTTTGCAATAATCGCAGCATCCATATTTGCTTTAACATCCTGTACGGATATTGTTGAAGTCGACGATCTGAAAGCCAAAGAAAACAAACCGTCAACAGGTGCTCCGACTGTAGACAAAGTTGTTTTGGCAACAGATGCTGAATTTCCCATTGAGGGAGCGAATTTCGAACAAGTAGTACGAATTGAGGGAACAAATCTCGGAGACATCACCTCTCTAAAATTCAATGATATCGAAGTGGACAGCAAGGAGGTATATTCGACCTACGATATGCTTCTCGCACCTATTCCCCGTGCACTTCCTAAAGAAGTGACCAACACGATTTATATTACAACCAAACACGGAGAACTAAGTATTCCTTTTGTTGTTTCCATCCCTGATTTAACAATCAATGGACTCAAGAATGAATTTACCCAACCAGGAGATACGACAGTTATTACAGGTGACAACTTTGACCTTTACGGTATTACAATCGAAGAAGCAATTGTTAATCTAGGTAATTTACCGGTAAATGTAATCGATGCCACTCGTACAGAACTAACAATAGAAATCCCGGCAAATGCCACTCCGAAATCTACCCTTACTATAAAAGGAGCCAATATGGATGAAGCATACAAGCTCACATACATGGATCCGGGAGTATCTCAACTTTTTGATTTCAATAATTGGCCGGGAAGCGGTGCTTTTACACATTCCAGCCAATTCCCTGATGCCCCGAAAAATTTCTTATGTGACGGCACATTAGAAGGACAACCGGAACCATTAGTAGAAGGAGGAAAATATATTCGATTCAATAATTCCGTGAAAGCTTGGGGATGGATGGTTATGTGGGCCGGATATATTACTGTACCAGCAGAAGTAGCCGCAGATCTTTCATCATACGATTTAAGATTTGAAATCTGTACTGGAGCTAAATTCCCGATATCAGCCCAAGCGCGTATCATCTTAGGAGATTATGGATGGTATCCTTCCAAAGGAGGAATTCCGGTCAATACTTATGGCGGATGGCAAACAGTACGGATCAGTGCTGACACAGAATCATTGTTGCCCAGTTCCATCGATCCCAGTACCAACACAGCTTTCAAAATCATATTCTCTCCTGAATCTGCACAGGATTTTGATTTAAGTATGTGTAATTTCAGATTTGTTCATAAGTAAAAATAAAAAAGGGAACGCTTTAATATGGGCGTTCCCTCATAATCAAAAAGATTCGATTTATGCTAAAAGACTTATTTTCATTAGTAACGATTGTAGCACTTCTATTTTCATCTTGTTCCAAATCAGACGAAGAAGAAAATAGTGATGAGCCTCAACCAACCAAACAAACAGCTTATTTTGGAGTTAACCTGTCAGGAGCTGAATTTGGGAATGTGTATCCGGGGGTGGATGGTACCCACTATGGTTATCCCACAGAAAAAGATTTGGATTACTTTAAAGCCAAAGGCCTTTATCTGGTACGTTTTCCTTTTCGTTGGGAACGTATACAACCCACAATGAATGGGGAATTAAATGCAACAGAGCTGGCAAAAATGAAGAAATTCGTCAAAGCCGCTGAAGATAGAAACATACAGATACTTCTGGATATGCATAACTTTGGAAGATATTGTGTATATTGCGACGGTCAAAGTTCACAAAATAATCAATATGCAATCATTGGTAATGCACGATGCACTGTTGACAATTTCTGTGACGTATGGAAGAAACTGGCAAAAGAGTTTAAAGACTATAAAAATATCTGGGGTTACGACATCATGAATGAGCCCTACGAAATGCTGGCGTCGACACCATGGGTTAACATAGCCCAAGCCTGCATTAATGCCATCCGCACTATAGATACTAAAACGACCATCATAGTTAGCGGAGACGAATTCAGCTCTGCCAGACGATGGAAAGAATGCAGTGACAATCTGAAAACTCTTACAGATCCAAGTAATAACCTGATATTCCAGGCACATATATATTTCGATTCGGATTCTTCCGGAAACTATAATAAAGGATATGATGAAGATGGTGCAACCGTTCAAACAGGGGTGGCTCGTTTGAAACCTTTTGTTGACTGGCTGAAAGAAAATAATAAACGTGGATTCGTTGGTGAATATGGTATACCTGATACTGACGGCCGTTGGATGGATATTCTTGATGCAGCACTTAAATATCTACAAGAAAATGGAATAAACGGAACTTACTGGTCTGCCGGTCCACGATGGGGTGATTATCCCTTATCTGTCCAACCGACCAATAATTACACACAGGATCGTCCGCAATTAAGCACGCTCCTGAAATATAAAAGTACACAACAATAATCAGAATAAATACTGTCCATGAGAACTCGAATCATCACTATTATCACTTTACTGCTATCCACTCCAATGGTTATTGCACAAAAATCAATGGATGAGATAGACAGAGAAAGCTTTGCAGCAAAGCTATCTCCAATGGAAGTAAAAGGTATACAGATGACTGAAACAGGAAATATTCCTCTTGTCAGAGATACTCCTGCAAACATCTTTTTGGACGGAACCTGGCAACTGGCAGAAGGAGGAACTGAAAAAGAACGTTTACACACTATCTGGACAGATCAAATACCTGCCCATGTGCCTGGTAGTATTCACACCGCATTAGTAGAAAATGGAATCATACCCGATCCATACATCGGACAGAATGACTCTATTGCAGAAAAACAATCTTACAAGACATGGTGGATGAAGCGGGAGTTCGAACTAGACTCCCCCTCATCTCACTGTATATTATCTTTTGGCGGAATTGCTAACAAATGTACAATATGGCTCAATGGAAAACTTTTAGGAACACACGAAGGTATGTTCGGAGGGCCCGATTTTTCAATAGGTAACTATTTAAAGAATAAAAACACTCTCATAGTAAAACTAGAAGCCATCCCTCAAATGTTTCTGGGCAACTGGCCTCCCAACGCAAATGAAAGTTGGAAATATACAGTTGTATTCAATTGCGTTTATGGATGGCATTATGCACAAATCCCATCATTAGGAATCTGGCGTAGTGTTCAATTAAAAGAACAAGCCGCAGTAGAAATAGAATCACCCTTCATCGCTACTCGTTCGCTCGATGGTCAAATGCGCTTAACTCTTGATCTGCATAAAAAATCATCTCCATTAAAAGGAGTATTATATGCAGAAGTATCTCCCAAGAACTTCAAAGGAATAACACAATATTATCGTTTCGACATAAATAGTCAGAAAAAACAGGAAACTTTATCTTTAGACTTTCAAATCAAAGATCCGCATCTTTGGTGGCCCAATGACAGAGGAGAACAATCACTATACGACCTCAACCTATTCTTCGTTCCACAAAAAGGGAAGACAGCCCATATAAAAACGTCGTTCGGTATACGGACTATTGAGATGAGACCATTAATTGATGGTGCTAAAGAAGATTATTATAACTGGACATTCGTCATCAATGGCAAGCCGATGTTCATAAAAGGAACAGGCTGGTGCACTATGGATGCATTAATGGACTTCTCAAGAAATAAATACGAGCATTTGCTCCAGATAGCCCAAAGCCAGCACATACAAATGTTAAGAGCCTGGGGAGGAGGAATGCCCGAAACCGATGATTTTTACGAATTATGCGATAAATATGGTATTTTAGTCATGCAAGAATGGCCAACGGCCTGGAATAGCCATAACACGCAACCGTACACTATCCTGCAAGAAACAGTGGAAAGAAATACCAAACGATTAAGAAATCACCCTTCTCTTATTATGTGGGGAGCAGGGAATGAATCAGATAAACCATTCGGACCTGCAATTGACATGATGGGACGACTTAGTATAGAACTTGACGGAACACGTCCCTTCCATCGTGGGGAAGCCTGGGGAGGCAGCCTGCACAATTACAACTGCTGGTGGGACGATGCTCATCTTAATCACAATTTGAATATGACCGCTCCTTTTTGGGGAGAATTTGGGATAGCATCATTGCCTCACATCGAGACAGTGCGTAGATATTTGGACGAGGAAAAAGAAGTGTGGCCTCCCCAAAGGAGCGGTAATTTCACGCACCACACTCCTATCTTCGGAACGATGAGAGAAATAGAGAAACTTACTCAATATTCCGGTTATTTTATGCCGAAGGACTCGCTGGCTTCTTTCATACTCGGGTCACAGTTAGCACAAGTAGTAGGAGTACGCCATACATTAGAACGGGCACGCACATTATGGCCTCATACTACCGGAGCACTTTATTATAAGATGAACGATAACTATCCTGGTGTATCATGGTCATGTGTAGACTATTATGGTATCATAAAACCCGTTCACTATTTTGTGCAAAAGTCTTTTGCCCCGTTAGCAGCAGTCATGCTATTTGACCGCAGCAACCTTGCCAGTCAAGAAGTCAGTCTTCCTGTCTATCTACTTGATGACTGCCAAACATTAGAGAAAGAACCTTATCAAGTCAAAGTGTCTATATACAATGCATTACTAGATACTGTTGCCACCCATACTTTCAACGGTATCGGCGATGATAATGTCGTCAAAAAACTAGGAGAAATAAATCTGAATAGAGAACAAACCAAATCGACCATGCTATTCTTTGTTCTGGACATAATCAAAGATAACAAAAACATATATCGGAATTATTACTTTACCAATTACGAAGTACGTCCGGGCTCCATCGTATCAATGCCCCAAACAGAAATTAAAATGGAACGCACAGGTAATATGGTGACTTTAACAAATACAGGAAAGCACCCTGCTATCGGAGTACACGTAGAAGTACCAGAAAAAATGGACCAACTTATCGTTTCGGAGAACTATATATGGCTTAACCCACAGGAATCAAAAATATTAAAAATAAATTTGGAATCTCCAGTTATTGTAAAAGGCTGGAATCTTCAATCACCCTATTAAACAGAACATTATGAAAAAAGTTTTTATTTCGGCTTTTCTACTACTTAGCCTTCTTACTCTAAATGGATGTAAAAGTAATCAACCTCCGGTAAAAGAGACAGGTGAACCTTACGGAGTAAACTTGGCATGCGCGGACTTCGGTTCATCTTTCCCCGGTGAGTATAATAAAGACTATACCTACCCGACAGATCAAGACCTCGAATATTGGCAAAAGAAAGGGCTGAAACTTATCCGGTTACCATTCAAATGGGAACGGCTACAACTTGACTTAAAAGGACCGCTAAACCAGCATGACCTCAATAAAATGAAAGAATTGGTCAGAGCAGCAGAGAAACGCGACATGGTGGTTATTCTTGACTTACATAATTACTGTCGCCGCTTCATGAACAACGAACATACCCTCATTGGAAACAACGGATTAACAATCGAAGACCTGGCTTCTTTCTGGCAAGCTATCGCTAAAGAATTCTCCACTTTTAAAAACATATATGGTTACGGGCTAATGAACGAACCACATGATCTGGCCCCGGAAACCAAGTGGTTCGACATGGCACAAGCGTCCATCAATGCCATACGAGAAGTCGACACAAATACGCTTATTATGGTAGGCGGCAACGACTGGTCATCAGCAGAGCGTTGGATCGAGCAGAGTGATACACTCAAATTCTTAAAAGACCCGGCTAATAACCTTGCTTTTGAAGCTCATGTATATTTTGACAAGGATGCATCCGGTACGTACAAATATTCATACGAAGAGGAAGAATGTTATCCGGAGAAAGGAATCGACCGGGTAAAACCATTTGTAGAATGGATTAAACAGAATAAATTCCATGGTTTTATCGGAGAATATGGAATCCCCGACAATGATCCCCGTTGGAATGAAACCCTCGACTTATTCTTGGGATATTTACAAGAAAATGGAATCAATGGTACATATTGGGCTGCGGGTCCGTGGTGGGATACCTATTTCATGGCAATCACCCCCAAAGACGGAAAAGACAGACCGCAAATGCCTATCATTGAGAAATATACAAGTACCTTAAAAAAATAGAATTATGTTCAAACGATTCTCCATCTGCTATATTTTATTCATGTTTTGTATAACTGGAACTTCCGCCCAAGAAGACCGGTGGACAGGAAACGCCACGAATCTATCCAAAGGAAACTTAAGAGTAAATTCTTCAGGACGTTACCTAGAATACAGTGACGGAACTCCTTTTCTCTACATGGGAGATACAGCATGGGAACTCATCAGCCGCTTAAATGACAAAGAGACTGAACTATATTTGGAGAATCGCAGAGAAAAAGGATTTACCGTCATACAAACGGTAATCCTGGATGAATTAGATGATATGGATGTTTCATCTAACGGAGAACCTAAGTTAATTGACGGCAATATTGACAAGCCCGCTCCCGGCTATTTCACTCATGTAGACAAAGTTATTTCTCTGGCAGCAGCCAAAGGTTTATACATAGCTCTATTACCAACCTGGGGAGATAAGGTAGACAAACAATGGGGAAAAGGACCGGAGATTTTTACACCGGAAAATGCATATAGATACGGCAAATGGTTAGGAGAACGTTATATGAACGCACCCAATCTGATATGGATAATAGGAGGTGATCGAAGTGGAGACGGAAAAAACTTTGCCATTTGGAATGCATTAGCAACCGGTATTAAAAGTGTAGACAAAAACCATTTGATGACCTATCATCCTCATGGAGAGCACTCATCCTCGTTCTGGTTTCACAATGCTTCGTGGCTGGATTTTAATATGTGTCAATCCGGACACGCACAACAAGATTTCGCAATCTATCAACGTCTGCTTTTGCCCGATTTAAAAAAGGAACCACACAAGCCATGCATGGACGGAGAACCCCGATATGAAAATATTCCGATCAATTTCAAAAAAGAAAATGGAAGATTTGGAGATGATGATATCCGCCATACACTTTACCAAAGTATGTTCAGCGGAGCTTGTGGATATACATACGGCTGTAATGATATATGGCAGATGTTTGATACCGGACGTGAGCCTAAATGTGACGCCGACACTCCATGGTACCAATCAATGGATAAACAAGGAGCATGGGACTTAATTCACTTTCGCAGATTATGGGAAAAATTTGACTTTACTCAAGGAAAAAACCAACAAACCATCTTTGGCAATATACCTTTAGAAAATAAAAACTATCCCGTAGCATTCGGCAACAAAGACTACTTATTAGTATATTTTCCACAAGGTGGAGAGAGAACGATTTATTTGCCTTCAATGAAGGCATCCAAACGGTCTTTAAAGTGGATGAATCCTCGCAATGGAAGAATCACATTCCATCAAAATACAACAGCAGATACCATTCCCGTATCCTCTCCCACAAAGGGAAAAGGAAATGACTGGGTTTTAATTATAGAATAATTAACCGAGAAAAATAACTATAGAATATGAAAAGTAATAGATTAGAAGAGCTAACACAAAATTATGAAGCTCTTATCAACCGAAAAAATGAGATATGTAACAATAGCAACGGTATATATAAACGTTACTACCACCCTGTATTAACAGCAGAACATGCACCACTCATCTGGATGATTTTGATGAAAAACAAAACCCATTCATGGAAGAAAGAATTGGTATCAACGCTGTAATGAATACGGGAGCCATCAAGATCAATCATAAATACTATCTTGTGGCGCGTGTGGAAGGAGCAGACCGAAAATCATTCTTTGCAGTAGCAGAAAGTAATAGTCCCGTAGACGGATTTCGTTTTTGGGATTATCCGATAGAAATGCCGGAGACAGACATTCCTGATACCAATATGTACGATATGCGCCTGACCGCACATGAAGATGGATGGATTTATGGCATTTTTTGTGCGGAACGCAAAGATACAAACGCTCCAGCCGGTGATTTATCTTCCGCAGTAGCCGTTGCAGGTATTGCACGAACAAAAGACCTAAAAACATGGCAACGCTTGCCGGATCTGAAATCTCCGAGCCAGCAACGTAACGTAGTGCTTCATCCGGAATTTGTGAATGGGAAGTATGCCCTGTATACCCGCCCTCAAGATGGTTTTATTGACGCCGGCAATGGAGGAGGTATCGGATGGGCACTCATAGATGACATCTGTCATGCCGAAATAAAAGAGGAAAAAATCATCAATAAACGGTTTTATCATACGATCAAGGAGGTAAAAAATGGAGAAGGGCCACACCCCATTAAAACTCCACAAGGATGGTTACATTTAGCACATGGTGTAAGAGGATGCGCAGCCGGATTACGCTATGTATTATACTTATACATGACTTCTTTAGAAGATCCGACAGAAATTATAGCTGAACCTGCAGGTTATTTCATGGCCCCTATAGGAGAAGAAAGAATCGGTGATGTATCGAATGTATTATTCTCAAACGGATGGATTGAAGATGATAACGGAAAAATTTATATCTATTATGCGTCTTCGGACACCCGTCTTCATGTAGCCGAATCAACAGTAAGCCAGCTTGTAGATTATTGTCTGCACACACCAACCGACGGTTTCCGTTCTATAGAATCTGTGAAGCGGATCATTACTATGGTAAACCACAATAAACAATACCTGAAACAATAAATACATCACCATGGAAAACATAAAACTAAGAGAAAAAATCGGGTATGGATTAGGAGATGCTGCTTCTTCCATGTTTTGGAAGTTATTCACAATGTATCTGCTATTCTTCTACACAGACGTGGTAGGTATCTCTTCGGCAGTGGTAGGAACAATGTTCCTTATCACACGCATTTGGGACACTTTCCTCGATCCGTTTGTCGGAATATTAGGCGACCGGACAAACTCACGCTGGGGTAAATTCCGCCCCTACCTACTATGGATAGCCATACCATTCGGCATCTGTGGTATACTGACCTTCTCATCTTTTGGAGATAACATGACTACCAAAATAATATTTGCCTATGCCACATATACCCTTATGATGATGGTATATTCATTAATCAATGTTCCGTACGCATCTCTATTAGGAGTAATGTCTGCCAATCCACAAGTACGCACAGAGTTCTCCTCCTACCGCATGACATTTGCTTTTGGAGGAAGTATTCTGGTACTATTCCTCATTGAGCCACTGGTTGATATATTCAGTAAAATGAAGATAACGGAAAATATACCTGACATCGCTTTCGGCTGGCAGATGGCTGCAGTCGTATTTGCGATTATGGCTAGTGGAATGTTCTTATTAACTTTTCTATGGACAAAAGAAAGAGTGCAGCCCATAAAGGAAGAAAAAGGATCACTGAAAGAAGATCTGAAAGATCTGGGCAGAAACAAACCCTGGTGGATTCTTTTATGCGCAGGAATCATGGCATTAGTGTTCAATTCTCTTCGTGACGGTTCTGCTGTATTCTATTTCAAATATTATGTAGACAGCTCCGATACATTCTCTTTCTCATTCATGAATAGTGCCATTACTCTAATCACGATCTACTTGGTATTAGGACAAGCCGCCAATATCCTCGGAATCATGTTTGTGCCATCACTCACCAAAAGAATCGGTAAAAAGAAAACTTATTTTGTAGCAATGGTTGGCGCTACCATTCTAAGTGTTTTATTCTACTTCCTTCCTAAAGATTTTATCTGGGGAATTCTTTGTTTACAGGTCTTAATAAGTATCTGTGCGGGTATTATTTCTCCTTTATTATGGTCTATGTATGCAGATATATCAGACTATTCCGAATGGAAAACCGGAAGACGGGCAACCGGCCTGATATTCTCTTCTTCGTCCATGTCTCAAAAGTTCGGTTGGACAATCGGAGGTGCTTTGACCGGATGGCTACTGGCCTATTTCGGTTTCAAAGCAAATGTAATCCAATCCGACTTTGCTCAAACCGGCATTTGTATGATGATGAGTATCTTCCCGGCAATTGCCACCATGCTATCAGCATTCTTCATTTCACGTTATCCGTTAAATGAAAAAAGATTATATGAAATATCAACAGAACTCGAAGAGAGAAGAAAAAAGTAAATTCATCACTAACCAACTAACCAATATGGCTCATATTCCAATTCGGTCCTATTTATATTTACTATTGGGCACAACCCTATTCTCATGTGTACCTCAAGAGCTAAAACCCGCCATTTGAATTAAAATGTGAGAATATACCCGTTCCTGTAGGAGTAGATACTCAAACTCCCAGACTCTCCTGGAAACTTCCGCTACTAGAGGAAGATAGTATCAACAGAGTTGAAATATGGCTATCAACAGACAGTACTCAATTATCAGGCAGACAGTCCGGTTATTGGAACAAATCCATCATAGGAGCTCCCATAAGAGTCTCCTATGATGGACAACCATTAGATTCATATACAACATATTATTGGAAAATAGGCTATCAAACCTCTTCCAAACAGAAAACTACATTTTCTCCAATATCCTCCTTCACAACAGGATGTTTATCACCCGACAACTGGAAAGGGAAATGGATTACTGACAAACATGACATCACATACCGTCCGGCACCCTATTATAGAAAGAGCTTCCAATTAGACAAAACAATCGAGCAAGCCTTACTCACTATTGCATCGGCAGGCCTGCATGAGCTCTCTATCAACGGGCAACGGGCAGGAAATCATTTCCTTGACCCTATGTATACACATTTCGACAAACGTATACTATCAGTCACTCATGATGTTACGTCATTACTATCTCTGGGTGAAAATGTAATAGGAGTACAACTGGGGAACGGCTGGTATAATCATCAATCCACAGCAGTATGGTTTTTCGACAAGGCTTCATGGAGAAACCGCCCTAAATTCACAGCACAACTCCATCTGCGTTACACAGATGGAACAACAGAATATCTGGGTACTGACTCAACCTGGCAAACAACTGACAGCCCGGTTATTTTCAACAGCATCTATACAGCCGAGCATTATGATGCACAGAAAGAATTAGCAGGCTGGGACTCCCCCGGATTCAACGCTACCGGATGGTATCATGCACAAGAAACCGAATCGCCTACGGAAACGATCAAATCACAAGTTATGCATCCGATTCGTGAAACGGCCCGCTATACAGCAACTCAATGTAAAAAAATAAATGACAGCTGCTACGTCTATCATTTCCCCCAAAACATTGCAGGTGTCACCGAGCTAAAAGTGAAAGGAAAAAAAGGAACAAAACTGCGCCTGAAACATGGGGAACTTTTAGACAAAAACGGTATGGTAAACATGGCAAATATAGATTATCACTACCGGCCGACAGACGACAGCGATCCTTTTCAAACAGACATCGTCATACTTAGCGGAAAGCAAGATAGATTCATGCCCAAATTCAACTACAAAGGTTTTCAGTTTGTAGAAGTCTCATCATCTGCCCCCATTCAATTATCCGACGAAAATCTTATTGCAGTAGAAATGCACAGTGATGTTCCGATCATCGGCTACTGGTCTTCGTCATCCGATCTGCTAAACAAAATATGGAAAGCCACTAACAGTTCCTATTTAGCCAACTTGTTCGGTTACCCGACTGACTGCCCTCAACGGGAAAAGAATGGCTGGACAGGAGATGCACATATTGCCATAGAAACAGGATTATACAATTTCGATGGTATCTCTATATATGAGAAATGGATGAACGACTTTTGTGATGAACAAAAAGACAACGGAGTCCTCCCATGTATCATCCCAACTTCTGTATGGGGCTATGATTGGGCCAACGGGGTCGACTGGACGAGTGCTGTCGCCATTATCCCCTGGGAAATTTATCGATTTTACGGAGATACCACATTACTCCGCCGCATGTACGGACCAATCAAAAAATATGTCTCCTATATAGAATCCATATCAACCAATCATCTTACAGACTGGGGACTGGGCGACTGGGTACCTGTACGCTCAAAAAGCAATATAACCTTGACTTCCTCTATCTATTATTATACGGACGTCTGTATTCTGGCCAAAGCAGCCAGACTTTTCGGATATGCCGAAGATGCCTCCTATTATAACACGCTGGCACAAAAAATAAAAGAGGCTATCAACACCAGTTTTCTCAATAAGGAAACAGGAATATATGCAGAGGGAACACAGACAGAACTTGCCATGCCATTATACTGGGGAATCGTTCCGGAAGAAGATAAAAAGAAAGTTGCTGCCAGACTACATGAATTGGTAGAAAAAGACGATTATCATCTGGACGTCGGTTTATTAGGAAGCAAGGCCCTACTTTCCGCCCTGTCAGATAACGGATATGCGGAAACAGCTTACAAAGTCGCATCACAAGACACCTATCCTTCCTGGGGGTACTGGATCAAACAAGGTGCTACAACTCTACATGAAAATTGGCGGACAGATGTCGTTATCGACAACTCATATAACCATATTATGTTCGGAGAAATAGGAGCATGGCTATACAAAGGACTGGGAGGAATTCAGATAGATGAAAAACATCCCGGATTCAAGCATATTTTGCTAAAACCTTTCTTTCCGGCAGACATGAATGAACTTACCATACGCTATAATACTCCCTATGGCTGGTTAAATATCAACTGGGTTCGTCAAACTAATGACTGCATCCGTTATACAATCGATATTCCGGCAGGCACTTCTGCAACATTTGTTCCTTTTACAATGCCAGAACCCCAAAAATCGATAACTTTACAAGCCGGAAAACATTCACTTGAACTTGATTTTATTCACCAATTAATCAATCAACGATAACTATGTACAAAAGAATCACCTTATTCACATTCATTTGCCTGCTCGCTTTAGCAGGAATAGCCCAAAATAAAGACACTTATACCATTTTATTATCCGGAGCATCTTTTGCCGAACCTAACAATAAGTGGTTTGAAATGGGATGTCGTGCCCTTCACGCCATCCCCATCAATCGGGCTGTAAGTGCAGAATCTATTGCTCACACTGCAAATAAAATGCTGGACGGCACTCTCTATACCCCGGAAGAGTTCGATAACATTGATGTATTTGTCTTGATGCAAGTACATGAAAAAGACGTATATAACGAAGCAAACTTAAAAGAGAACTACAAGGATTATAAAACTCCTTTTGATGCTTCCGACTATGCCGTTTGCTATGATTATGTCATCAAGCGCTACATATCAGACTGTTATAACCAGAAATTTAATCCAAAATCCAGATATTATAACACTCCTTATGGGAAACCTGCTTCTATTGTCTTATGTACTCATTGGCATGACAGTCGTCCGATATTCAACACTTCGGTCCGAAAACTGGCAGAAAAATGGGGATTCCCAGTAGTTGAATTCGACAGATACATCGGATTCTCCAAAAACCAGAAACATCCGGTTACAGGAAAACAATATAGCCTAATTTACACTGGGGATTCACAAGAGACTCATGGAGAAGTATTTGGATGGCATCCGCCACATGGAGAACATTCATTTATTCAACAGCGCATGGCTGCAATCTTTGCCGATACGCTTCGTAAGATATTGCTTCCCAAAGAATATATTAATGAATAATCACCAAATACTCATCGGATGAAAAAACTTCTATCATTAACAGTTTGCTTGTTATTTGTCCTATCACAAATAATGGCACAGCTTTCCGTACCTTCTTTCTTTTCAGACCACATGGTGCTGCAACGTGAGAAGCCAATCAATATATGGGGAACTGCCAGTGCCGGTGAGCGAATTAGCGTAACATTAGGAAATGCTCAAAAGAGTACCCGAACCGATAAAAATGGAAAATGGTCAGTCAGCCTGCCCCCTATGCAAGCCGGTGGACCGTATACTCTAAATGTAAAAAGCCTCAAGCAGACTTTATCATTTACAGATATTTTAATCGGTGAAGTATGGATTTGTAGCGGACAGTCAAATATGGAGTTTCGTCTGCGTAGCGCTAATCATGCTACCGAAGAAGTCGCAGCTGCCAATTACCCTCAAATCCGTTCATTCAACGTAATTCAAGAAATGGGGCACACTCCTAAAACCGACTTAAAAGGTAAATGGGAAGTATGTTCACCCGCCTCCGCTTCTGATTTTTCAGCTGTCGGCTATTTCTTTGCGCGTGAATTATACCAAAAACTCAATATTCCTATCGGATTCATCAACTCCTCATGGGGTGGTACGGACATCGAAACCTGGATGAGCATGGAAGTGATAGAGCATTTCCCGAAATATGAAAAATCATTAGCCCGTATGCGCTCTTCTGAATTCGAAGAATACATCAAGCACAGTGACAAAGTCAAAAAAGAATTCGAACAAGCCATCATAAACGAACCGGGAGAAAAAGAGAAATGGTATTTAGAAAACACCCCTACAGAAAACTGGAAGGAACATATTGTTCCGTCATTATGGTCAAATGAAGAGTTATCCGGTATAGATGGAGTTGTATGGTTTACTTATCAGTTTTCCATACCGGCCAACTGTTTAGGACAGGATGCAGAATTGAGTCTCGGTACTATCGATGACGATGACATTACCTGGGTTAACGGACATGAAGTAGGACGAACGGTAGGATATGACCTGAAACGTTTATACAAGATCCCGGCAGAAGTATTAAAGGAACAGAATACCATCACTATTAAAATATCCGACTATCGTGGAGGAGGTGGTCTATATGGTCCTAAAGATGAAGTATACCTGAAAATCAACAACCGAATTTTCCCTTTGTGTGATAATTGGAAGTATAAAGTTGCAGTATCGAGTGCACAATATGATTATGTAGAATATGGTCCTAACGCTTTTCCTTCTTTGCTGTTCAACGCAATGATTCATCCGCTGGTAGGTTTGGGGATGAAAGGGGTAATCTGGTATCAGGGAGAAAACAATGCCGCCCGCGCCAACGAATACATTGATTTATTTCCGGCTTTAATTAAAGACTGGAGAAGCAGATGGAATAACGAATTCCCATTTTATTGGGTTCAATTAGCAAACTTCATGTCTCCGGCCAAGCAGCCTTCCGAAAGTCATTGGGCAAACCTGCGGGATACACAGTCGAAGACACTGGCCTTACCACATACAGGACAGGCCGTCATTATAGACATCGGTGAAGAAAATGACATACATCCCCGCAACAAACAAGATGTAGGTAAACGACTTGCTTTGCATGCTCTCCACAATGATTACGGATATAACTCTATTGTTTGCACCGGCCCGATATTCCAGTCGGTAAAAAGAATCGGAGATGCACTGGAGATCACCTTTAACGCTTGTGACGAGCAACT